>Ga0272448_1000091_pt1 | contig 125048 bp, 90 predicted proteins | sample YNPCB0191_FD_202220 | JGI IMG/M metagenome (GOLD analysis project Ga0272448, IMG submission 202220) | Hot spring sediment microbial communities from Yellowstone National Park, WY, United States - YNP-CB-019-1 | ecosystem: Environmental > Aquatic > Thermal springs > Hot (42-90C) > Sediment... | reverse complement strand
ATGTTAGCTGTGCTAGCTGTAATGGCCTTGATGTTCAAGCAAAAGTAATTAGAGGGTAAAGAGGAACTTTTTCTAACTTGAAAACTACTTTTCTTTCAAGCCTTTTCAACCTTACTGGCGGCAAGGAATAAAGCAGCCCGAAAACAAGCGAAATCAGAACTATTACAAAAAATATTTCGCTTGCAAGAAATATACGCTTGGAAAAAGTTTCTCTCTCCAAAACAGGCTTCTCCAAAAACGAGCTTATAGTCAATGTTCCCACATCGCTAAGAATATCAAACAGTTCTGACAAGATCCGAAACATAGTGGTAACATCGCCTTCTTTAGATGGCACACCACAGAGAGTTTCGCAGTTTGTAATTGGCCAGGGTAAAGACGCAGTACTGAACCTAATAATTGCCCCCTATCTCGAGGAGATAATAACCAGAGGCAAAGCAAAAATAGAAAAAACAGCTAAAGGCTATCTAATCTTTGAAATCTCCTGCGTGCTGAACTGCGACCCAGAAAACAATTATATCCGGGTTTATTTGGCTCAGCCTTAAGCAAAGCCTGCAAGCATTGCAGCTGCAAACAAAACGAGAAAAGCATAATAAAGCAGGAATGTTACCTTTTCTTCTTTAATTTTTCTAAGCAGTAGATAATTTGCTGTTCCAAATACTGCTGCGATCACCAAAATTCTGTTAAATCCCAAAATGAACGGTGGGATCAAAAAAGAAACTGATGTCAGCAGCGCTGCAACTTTGAGCCCCCTTTCTCTTCCAAGCAGCACAGGCAATGTCTTTATCCCTTCTTTTTTATCTTGCTCATAATCTTTAAGGTCCTTAACATTTGCTGCGAGCGAAAATGTAAGGAACACAGTCGCGATTAAATTCAGAGGTATCTTTTCTATGCTTGGCGCTTGAACTAAAAACCCGCTGTAAAAGGTAAGAGCTGATATTAGGCCTATAACTGCGTTGTTCATGAATCCTACCCTTTTCAACCTTACTGGCGGCAAGGAATAAAGCAGCCCGAAAACAAGCGAAATCAGAACTATTACAAAAAATATTTCGCTTGCAAGATATGCGGACACAAGCGAGAAGCAAAGCAAAGCAAGGCACAAGTCCCAGTATTTTTTCACTTCAGCCTTTTTCAATGCATTGTCATAAATTTTATTGCAAATAAGGCAGCTTTCAAAGGCGCAAAAAACTGAAAAAAGGGCAATGAAAAGGCCAAATAAATTCATGGTTTCTGCTGGAAATAAAAAAACTGCAAAGAGCCACCCCATTAGAGCAAGCCCAAGATAATGCATTGCTCTTGTAAGCATAACATCTGCAATGAGTTTTTTCAGAAGCTCTTTATCATAAACAAAAAGCCATACTGCTGAGAGCAAAAATGCTAAAACAAGGAAAAAAGCAGTGCCAATGAGCATTGCAGCATGTGTGTATGTACTGCCTATGCTAAAGATGCTTGCTGCAAAAAACGGGATTGCAGAAAAAAATGCACCCACAAAGTAAAATGAAATTGATGCGCCGAGGGCCTTTCGCAGGCTTTTTGTTTTTGTTAGCACATAAATTGCGATTAAAATTTCAGCAGACCAAAATGTAATACCTTGCCCAACAGTAAGCACTGAGCCTGGCAAAAGGCCGCAAAAAGAGAAGAACTCCGCCAGCAGCTCATCGATGCTCATTGGATATATCCGCGATACATTTATGCCATAAGCAAAGAAGTCAATAATTGGAATAATGAGTACCAGAAATGAAAAAGCAAAAACAACCTTCGTAGTGTTCTGAAGCTTTTCCCCTGTGAAAAATCGGAGAATCAGCGCGATTGAAATGAAAATGTTGAAATAGAAAAGAGGCCAGTGCACAAGAAACATAAAAGGCGGTGCGAGATGCATGAGCCTGCTCGCAAACCAGCCAACAACGGCCTTTACAATGCAGAGGAAAAACAAGAGGCCAAGCCAGAAAGTAATGCCTTGGTGGTTTGCCTCAATCTGCGAAATAACTTTGCCAGCAAAATCAGAAAAAATCTTTGCTTGCATATCCTAAATAACTGCAAACTATTTAAATAAAATGACTTTATTTGCAAATACCTGCAAAAGATATCTGCAGAAGGCATCAAAGATATTCGCAATTTAAGAACCCAAACCAGTTAGCGCCTAAGTTAGCGTAGCCATTTTGCCTACAACCCTTATCCAATCAGTTCCATTTCTATATGAACCTTATCCGGCATTTCAATGTGCATTATCCTTCGCAATGTGCGTTCGTCTGATTGTATGTCAATAATACGTTTATGGATTCGCATCTGCCACCTTTCATAGGTTTTTGTCCCGCCTGCGGACATTCCTCTGCGCGTGGCAATTTCGACCTGCTTTGTTGGCAATGGCACTGGACCGGAAACCTTTGCGCCTGTGCGCTTCGCTATGTCTACTATGCTGTTGCAGACATCTTCCAAGACCTTGTAGTCAGGGCTTGAAAGCTTTATGCGTGCTTTTTGCATTTCTACCACTGAAAATAATAAAAATAAAAAACGATTAAAAAGAAAACCCTGTTTTAGCCTCTTGTAATATCTTTTGCATATCTGAATAATGCATTTATTGTGCCTTTGGAGTTACCTTTATCACTATGCCAGCTGCAACAGTCTGTCCCATATCCCTAATAGCAAACCTGCCGAGCTGAGGGAACTTGCTGTATTCTTCAACAACAATAGGCCTCAAAGGCTTTACCTTTATAATTGCAGCATCACCTGTCTTTATGAACTTAGGGTTTTCTTCAATGGTCTGGCCTGTCTTTGGGTCAATCTTTTTCTGAATCTCAACAATCTTACATGAAAGCTGTGCGGTGTGTATGTGGAAAACTGGGGTGTAGTTCACTGGGACTGCGGTGGGGTGATTGAGCACCACTATCTGTGCAATGAATTCCTCTGCAACAGTTGGGGGATTATTTACATGCCCAACTACGTCGCCCCTTTGGATATCTTCTTTGCTAATGCCTCTTATGTTGAAACCAATATTGTCACCAGGAACTGCTTGTGGTAGTGCTTGGTGGTGCATTTCAATTGACTTAACCTCACCTGTCTTGCCTGATGGCATTACAATTACTTTGTCGTTTGGCTTTAGTATTCCTGTTTCAACCTTGCCAACAGGCACAGTACCAATACCTTTTATGTTATAAACGTCTTGTACAGGAATTCTCAACGGCTTATCTATAGGCAATGCCGGTGCCTCAAGTGCATCAAGAGCTTCAATAAGCTGTGGGCCATTCCACCATTCTAAAGCACCTTTGCCTTTCACAACATTGTCTCCTTTCCATGCAGAGACAGGAACAAACTTTATCTGCTCAGGCTTGTAGCCAATAGTAGTAAGAAGCTTCTGAATCTCCTTTTGCAATGACTCAAATCTTCCCTTATCATAGTTTACTTCATCCATCTTGTTTATCGCAATAATCATCTGCTTTATGCCCATGACCTGTGCTAGAAATGCGTGTTCTTTTGTTTGAGGCTGTATTCCTTCCTTTGCAGAGACAACAAGCACAGCAGCGTCTGCTTGGCTTGTTCCGGTTATCATGTTTTTTACAAAGTCCTTGTGACCAGGTGCATCAATTATTGTAAAGGAGTTCTTTTTTCCCTCAAATTTCTTGTATGCAAGATCAATTGTGAGGCCGCGCTTTCTTTCTTCCTTCAGTCTGTCCATCACGTAAGCAAATACAAATGTAGACTTGCCGAGTTCCTTTGCCTCTGCTTCAAGTTTCCTAAGCTCCTGTTCGCTTACCGCGCCGGAGTCGTAAAGAAGCCTACCAACAAGTGTAGACTTACCGTGGTCTACGTGACCTATAAATATCAGATTAATGTGCTTTTTTTCAGCCATATTTTTACCTCCGAAAATTTATGAAAATGAAAATTTCCAGTAAATTATATACATAGCACCATTAAATTTAAATATCATAACCTTTTGGCAGAGACAGGCTAAAATAACTTTATATGGGCTGAAAAATCAAGGAATAAAGCAAGTTTTTTAGCTTAGGAAATACTCTGCGGGCTTTGGCTCTGGCTCAAGACCTTTTCTAGTGCGCAAGCTTTTTATCACATCTTTTTGCATGAAGTCAGGTAATGCCTTATAATCGTAGAATTCAGCAGTCCATATTGCTCTGCCTTGTGTTGCTGAGCGTATTGCAGAGCTGAAACCAATAAGCTCTTTCACAGGTGCGATTGCAATAATTATGGTGATATCGCCTTCTGTGCGCATTTCCTCAATTGAAGCGCGCCTTTGTTGAAGCTCCTTTATGACTGCGCCCATATAATCTTGTGGGATATTTATAAAGAGCTTCTGCCTTGGCTCTAAGAGCAAAGGCTTTGCGCTTAGCATGCAGGCATATATCGTCCTTGTAATCGCAGGCAGCACTTGTGCTGGGCCTCTGTGAATCGCATCCTCATGAAGCTTTGCATCAAGAAGCCTTACAATAATACCCAAGCACTTTTCTTTTGCAAGTGGACCTTCGTTCATCGCGTCGCAGAATCCCTGGCACACAAGTTCTTGGATTTCCTGGATTGCTTCTATACCACGAGTATTATCTATAAGTATGCAGTTGTTGTGCACCCACCATACTCTTTTTGCATCATCGCTGCTAAGGCCTGCTTCTTCAAGCTTTGCAATCTTGTCCGTATCCTTTTTTCTTATTTTCCCAGATATTTTTGCCTCAATTATCTTATCGAGCATTTCCTGGCTCATAGGCTCTACAACAAGTATAAAATCGTTGTGTTTGTTTGGGCTTCTACCTTTAAGTTCTGGGCTTTTTGCCCTTATCGTTTCTCTATAAACCACAATTGGATTGCTCATCTCTATGGGTATGCCATTATCAACCTCAATTCTATATCTCGTTACTTCTAAATGGAGCTCACCCATTCCACTTATTAAATGCTCGCCAGTTTCTTGATTTATCGTTGCAACAACATTTGGGTCTTCTTTTGTTATCTTATTTAACACTTCAATCAGTTTTGGCAAATCAGCTGTTTTTTTGACCTCAACGCTAACGGTTATTACCGGCTCGAATGAGCTCTTGAATGACTCAAAAGGTTGCATATCGATTGAGCTTATGGTTTCGCCCACGCGAACATCTTTCATACCAACTATTGCCCCAATATTGCCTGCAGGCACCTCCTCAATATTTACTCTTTCTGGCCCCATGAAAAGGCAAACCTGTTGCACGTTTGCATCTCTCTTCCCATCAATTCTTACTTTAAGCCCACTCTTTAGTGTTCCAGAAAATATTCGGCCTGTTGCAATCTCGCCAGCATGCGGGTCTACTGTAACGTCTGTTATCATCATAGCAAGAGGCCCATTCTCGTCGCAGTTAAGCATTGCGCTTCCTACTTCACTTTCAAGATCTCCAGACCAAATTATTGGAATTCTATATTTCTGCGCTTCCAATGGACTTGGCAGATGCTTTATAACCATTTCCATTACTGCCTTATAAAGAGGGCTCTTTTTTGAAAGCTCGTTTTGCCTGCCTTCTTTGCAGTGTATAAAAACATCTTTGAAACCAATATTAGTTGCTTTCATCTGAGGCACTGAAACAGCCCATTTATAAAGCGCAGAGCCAAAGCAAACGCTACCTTCCTCAACCTTTACCTGCCATTTGTCCTTAAACTGTTCAGAAGCAAACCTCCTTATGAGCATGTTTACCTTTGAGATAACTTTGAGCAAGCGCTCCTTCATCTCCTGCTCATCAACCTTAAGTTCATTTATCAGCCTGTCGACCTTATTTATAAAGAGCACAGGCTTGCAATTTTCCCTCAATGCTTGCCTTAAAACGGTTTCTGTTTGAGGCATAACACCTTCAACAGCGTCAACGACAACAATCACGCCATCAACAGCACGCATAGCCCTTATTACTTCGCCCCCGAAGTCAACATGGCCTGGTGTGTCGATCAAATTCACAAGATAACCTTCATCTCCATATCTGTAAACTAAAGAAATGTTTGCTGCATTTATAGTGATTCCTCTTTCCTGTTCGAGTTCATAGAAGTCCATTACAAGTTGCTGGCCCGCAAGCTCCTCGCTCATCAGTCCTGCAGCTGCAATTAGAGAATCGCTCATTGTTGTTTTCCCATGATCTATATGTGCTATAATGCCCATATTCCTTATATTGCTCTTATTTCGCATCATCTGCTGTGCCAATTTTACCATTTCTTCACGTCTTCCCAAAGCAATCACCATCATCTGCTGCTTGCAGCTATTCTTTCTATTTCATTGCGGCGCTTGATTGCATAACTTTTTGCATCACCCTGGCTTGCCAAGATTATCTCTTCTGCAAGCGCTTCTGCAGCACTCTTTTTTGATCTGTGAGAATTAGCAAACCCAGCGAGCGCAATATTTTTGAGCGATTCGTCAAGTCTGCGCATTGGAGCTACGTCAACGCTTTGAGAATATATAATTCCGCCTTTTCTAAATCTCGTTACATCCTCTCTTGGTGCAGCATTTTCAACTGCCTTTACAAGAATTGCCACAGGGTTTTTGTTTGTTTTCTTCTCAATTATTTCAAATGCTTCTTCAACAATCCGCATTGCTTGCATCTTTTTGCCTGTAGAACCTCTACCTCGAATGAATTTTCCACTCAGCTTTCTTTTTCCCTGACCGCTTCGCATCACTTTATTTATCAGCCTCTCCACAATGGACATATGTGCCTTTCCAAATTTTTTCCTTGACATAAGCCCAAAAGAATGTGGAATTGTCTTTGCTTTCTTTGTTATGTATACGGCAATTCCTGGATCGTTAACTTCTATTTCGTCAGTTTCCCATCTGCCAAATACCTTTGCCATATCATTACCTCTTCATTTTCTCTTGTCTTCCAGTTCTTATCATCTCGAGGCTCTGGTTGTTTACTGCAATAACCTTGTATTTTACACCCCAAAGGTCTCCTTTTGCACCGTGCTTTCTGCCACCAAGCCCCTCAATTGTAACCTCGTCATGCTCGTCAATATATTTTATTGCACCATCACGCGGCGCAAATGCAGTTACTTGTCTTCCATTTTTGATGAGCTGCACTCTGACGCATTTTCTGATTGCAGAGTTTGGTTGCCTTGCTTCTACGCCGCGCTTTTCAAGCACGATTGCCCTTGCTTGTGGTGCACCTTCAAGCGGATCAATCTCTATGTTTTTTTGTCTTATCATACGTCTTTTGTATTTCGCGGATTTCCATCGCCACTTTTGTCTATTCTTTTCAAGTTTTCTTGCTGCAAATTCTCCGGATGCCATATTTTTTCGCCTTTATAACAGAATCCAGCAAGTTCAATTGCTGGCAAATTTTGTTGCAAGAAACAATAACCTTTTTATCATGCAACAAAATTTTTAAAGCTGTTTACTTTAATTTATTCCTGGTTTTTATTATAAAAACATATCCTTAAAGAATGAACTTCTTTGTACCATCTGCGTTCTAAAACCTGATTTCCTCAATATTATAATTTCTTCCCAAAAACCTTTTTATTCTTTTAAATCTGCCCATATATTCCATAAATTTTCTTCTCTCGTCGCTGTCAAGCTTTGCAATGATTGTTTTTCCTTTGATTTCAATCGAATTGAATGTTATATCGGGAAAAGCCCCTCTTATAAATTCCTCAACTTTTTCATGCAACGCAAATATTTCTATCTTCTTGCCAAAATGCTTTGCAAGCATCTTGACCTTCGAACCATTTCTCCCGATTGCTTTGCCTATGTCGCTTGGCTTGAGCAAGAATGCAACGACATTGCCATCGATTACACAGTCCTTTGCCATTGCCCCTATGAAGCTGTCAAACTTGGTCATGTAGAAGATTTCTTCTTGAGTTAATCTCATTTCTTTTCACTGCTCTTTTTTGTTGCCTCTAGAACTTTGCTTTTTCCAGGATCTAATATGAGTATTGCCGATGCCCTATAAGGTTTTCCACAAAGTGCGCCCAACTTCATGGAGCCCTTTTCAAAATCGAGGTAAGGTATTCCTGAAAGCTCTGCAATGTATTTCATCTTTTCTTTTTTCTTCTTGTCCAGCTTCTTGCTCAATATTAATAGTTTGCCAATACCTTTTAAAACACTTTTTTCGCATTCTCGGAAGCCAATAAGCACTTTTCCAGAATCAACAGCCCTTCTTATCTCTGATTCAATGTCCATCAGAACACCCCTCAAATTATTCCTTCATTACAAGCTCTACCCTACCAGAGCCAACCTTTATTGGCAATCCAACGATTATGTTTTCAGCAATGCCGCGCAGAGCCTCGCGCTCGCCATAAAGCGCTGCATCGAAAAGATGCTTTACGGTCTCTTCGAATGCGGCCCTTGCAAATGGAGAATTCTTGAAACGCATCACACCGGTTCGAACTGTGCCCTTTATTTCGCCGCTTGCCGTGAGCATATCTGCAATCAGAAGCAGGTGCCTCATGTCGACCTTGATGTTGTTTTCTTTGAGAACTCTGTGAAGCTCATTGGCTATTGCGGTGCGGCTGGCTTCAATTCCAAGGACCTTTGAGATTTCAACTATATCATTTACCGTTGTTCTGTATGGGTCAACCTCAGGCCTCTTCATTATTGCTTTAAGATTCGTTCCAAGAGTTTTTATTACAAATTCACCTTTCTCCTCAACCACAATTGTCTTTTCAATTCCAGGTACGCCTTGCAATCTTTTTCTCATGAGCTTAAGCACTTCATTTCTTATCTTAAGCAGCGGGAGCTTTTCGTCGGCAAACTGTATTATAAGTTTGTCGCCGCGTTTCATAGCTTTGCCTTTCTTAACAGCTTCCTTGATTTTATCAATGAGCTCCTCTTTGTTTAGGTTTCTTTCGCTGACCCACTCATCAACAATCTCAATTTCGGCAATTTGCTTTGCGAAGTCTTCCTTTACTCGAGCAATGTCCTGCACCTTGACTTCGATAATATCTTTTGCAAATTCCTCAGCCTTCTTTTTGTTCTTTCTCAACTCTTCATTAAGATAGATTGTCATGCTTGCATATCTTGTTTTGCTGCGGCCATCCACAATTTCCTCAATCCTCTGAATACCAGAGCCAACGCTAACTTCTGCAGCTCCAGCATAGTGCTTTGTTCTAAGCGTTAGCTGTGTTCCAGGTTCTCCAAGTGACTGCGCAGCAATTATGCCGACTGCTTCGCAAGGCTCAACAAGTGCTTTTTCATAGGAATCCTTTGCCCTTTCAATAGCCTCTTTTGAGCCATCCTCATTAAGCCCATACTCAACAATATGCTCAAGCAATTCTTTCCACACTTTCTCAGGCAGATTGCCACGCAAGTTGCTAAATTTCTCCTCAAGTGCCTCAACAGAAAGTTTGGCCCTTGTTGTTTTTTCTTTGTTCTGAGCGATATCCTGTACAATGCCTAAAGTATCAATTGGTTTGCCAAGCAAGCTATTTTTTGGAAATACCCCGTCATCACCATAGAATGCCTGCACAATCTGCCCAGAGCTTGTTCTAACAGTATAATCGTAATCAACGAAAAGATCTTTGAGTGAGTTTGCAAGCCTTCTGTAGAGATATCCTGAAACCTTTGTGCTTACGCCTGTGTCAACTTCACCTTGTCTTCCGCCGATCGCATGGAAGAAGTATTCTTCAGCATCCATTCCTTTTAAAAAGTTCTGCGTTATAAAACCGCGCGCCTTTACTCCAACGTCATTCTCTTTCTCCAGCGAAAGAACCCTATTGTGGTAGCCTCTGCTAGGCCTTCCTTCTCTTACGGCAGTTTGCCCCCACAGCCCACTTATATTCACAAGGTTGATGCTTCCGCCTCTCGATCCAGATATTATCATGACAATGGAGTTGTATTCTGGATGCTTAAGCATTGCCTCAACCTTTTCTCTTAGGATGAGCGATTCAATCTTTTGTTTTGCCTCTGAAGTAATGCGCATCATGTAAATTTCAAAGCTTTCTTCGAAATTTCTACCAGGGATGAGCTGCAAGCTTTTATCATTGCGTTTTTTAACAATCTGCTCGCCCTCACGGATGCATTCCTTTATCGTCTCTTTTATAGTATCCTGAATTTCTTGGCTTATTTCATATTCTTGAAGCCCAACGCTCATTCCCTTTGTTGTAATGATGTCTGCGAAAATTCTGCTAAACTTATCATAGAAATTTCTTATTACCTCTGGTGGATATCTTCTGGCAAGTGCGTCAACGAGCACACCTTTGCCCTCGCCCAAGGAGTTTTGATCAATTACACCTCTTTCAAGAACCCCATTTTTAATTGTCACACAGTAAGGGCATTCTTCGCCCTTGCATTTATAGTTTGGCACTGTTCTGCTCATTATCTCGCACATCCTTGATTTGTAGTGTAGATTCAGGTCCTTTGGAAGGAGCTGGCTAAATATAAGTTTTCCAGAGTATTTGTCGCCTCTGTCTGGTTTGGGAAACTCCTTTAGCCCAATCTCATAGAAATACTGATACGCTTTTTCTTTATCAAATTCTGTTTGGTCCATGGTAAGTATAAAGGCCCCACTTATGCCATCTTCTTCTAGCACGATTATTGGTGCGCCATAGCGAGGGCTTATCACTTGCTTCTCAACAAGCATAAGCTCTCTTGCTTCAACCTGCCCCTCGGGTGTCTGCGGTACATGGATATTCATTTCGTCCCCATCAAAATCGGCATTATATGGCTTGCATGTAATTGGGTTCATTTTAAGGGTTTTGTCAGGAGTAATTTTTGCAATGTGTGCCATCATTGAAATCCTGTGCAGTGACGGTTGCCTGTTAAATAGCACAATATCTCCATTTTGGAGCTTTCGCTCTACAACATAGCCTATATCAACTTCTTTCATTATCTCTTGCTTGTTCTCATCAAGAACCCTTTTTCTAATACCATCAGGTCTTAAAACTGAGATTACCTTTCCGTCTTTTATTAAATCTTTAATATATGAGACATTCCATGCTGTGACATTTTCCTGCACTGTTAGCTCCTCTGCAATATCCTTTCCAATACCCACTTCATTTATGGAAAGATATGGGTCTGGCGTTATTGTTGAACGTGCAGCAAAGTTAACGCGCTTGCCTGTAAGGTTATATCTGAAGCGCCCCTTCTTTCCCCTCAACCTGTCGCTGAGAGTCTGCAATGGCCTTCCTGAGCGATGCTTTGTTGGCGATACACCTGCTGCTTGATTGTCAAAATAGGTTGTTATGTGATACTGCAGCAAGTCCCAGAGGTCTTCGATGATAAGCTGCGGTGCACCCGCTTCAATGTTCTCCTTAAGTCGCTCGTTGATTCTTATTATCTCGGCAAGCTTATGTGTCAGGTCATCTTCAGATTTCAAACCACTTTCAAGCGTAATGGAAGGCCTTATATTTATCGGCGGTATTGGTAGCACAGTTAGCACAAACCACTCAGGTCTAACCTGCTCTGCATTTAGACCGAAATATTTCAGATCTTCATTTCGAACCTTTTCAAGCCATTCCCTTATCTCATTTGGATATATGCGCCTTGGTGGATGTCCATCGAAGAAAAAGTTTGTTGGCCCATCTACAAAGACTTTTCCACGTGTGTTGCCACAATGTGGACATTTTGCAATCTTCTTTGTCTTGTTCTTTATCTTCTTATAAGCCTCTTCCCAGCCTTTCGCTTCTTTTTCTATGTTTGCAAGCTGGTCATCGGCAAGCATTATGCGGCCGCATTTGTTGCAAGTTACTGTAAGAATCTCCTCAATCTTTTTTGCAAATTTCACATGAATGGCAGGCCTTACAAGCTCAAGAGAGCCAAAATGCCCTGGGCAGTGCTTCATAGTTTGCCCGCACGTCTTGCATCTTAGCCCGGGATTTATCACACCAAGGTGTGGGTCCATAAGGCCTTCTTCCATAGGGTAGCCATCTTTATCATAGGTCTCTGCGGTTTTTATCTCGATTGCGCTCATTTTTCTTATCATGTCAGGGCTTAGAATCCTAAAATCAATCGAGCCAATCTTCTTCTGAAGCATTTTGACTCACCTATGCTTTGTCAACAAGATTTAGTTTTGGATAAATTCCAAGAGCCTTAAGTTCATCAAGCAAGAGTTTAAAGGCATAGCTCATCTCTACAGGATACACCTTTGAACTTTTGCACACAGGACAATATTTTTTATTTCTCACTCGATCGTTCACTGCAACAATGCCACATTTTTCGCACACGTACTCGACTATTTTATCAGAATCCTCCACAATTTTTTCTTGCAGCAGCATGCTCGCACCATGGCCTATAAGGGTTTCGCCTTCCATCTCACCAAAGCGCAAGCCACCTTCCTTTTCTTTACCCTCAGTTGGTTGCCTTGTTAGTATCTGAACAGGCCCTCTTGACCTTGCTTGCATCTTATGTGCCACCATGTGATAAAGCCTTCTATACGCAATTACACCAGTGAATATTTTTCCCTCAATCCTGTTTCCAGTTATTCCATCATAGAATGTTTCCATGCCAGTTGGTGTTAGGCCATGCTCAATCAGTATTTTTTCAAGTTCATGTTGCTCGATGTCATTAAATGGCGTGCCATCAATGATCTCGCCGCTCATGCATGCAGCCTTTCCTGCTAGCATCTCAAGTAAATGGCCAATAGTCATTCTGCTTGGAATTGAGTGAGGATTTAGTATTAAATCTGGTTTTATGCCTTGCGCGGTAAATGGCATATCCTCCTCGGGCACTATGGCTCCTACAACTCCTTTTTGCCCGTGCCTTGAAGAAAATTTATCTCCAACCTCAGGCCTTCTCTCAGAACGAATCTTTGCCTTTACAATTATATCCCCCTGAGGACCTTCTGTCAGGAAAACACTGTCAACCCAGCCCTCCATGTTTTTTCTTATCGTCACTGAAGCTTCCCTTCGGCGCTCTTTCACAACGCCAAATTCAGCAATTTCTTCTAGGAATCTTGGTGGTGAGGTTTTTCCAATAACAACCTGCTTGTTTCCTATGTATGACTCTACTTCTGCAAGGCCATCTTCACCTAGGGCTTTATATGCCTCTGCGCCTCTGTATCCAACAATCTCTTCGCTTGGTATCTCAAACTTGTCGCGCTGTCCTCCAGGATATCTTGTTTGAGTTGCTTCATATACTCTAAAATACGATGCTCTGCCGAGACATCTATCTAGTGCGCCTTTATTTATCACAACCGCATCAAGTGTGTTGAAGCCATAATATGGAAGTATTGCAACAACAAAGTTCTGAACATCAGGCCTTTCGCTTACCTTAAGCAGATCCATAATTTTTGTCTTTACAAGTGCTTTCTGCGGATAGTGAAGCAAAAAGCCTTCAGTGTCTGTGCGCAACTTCAGGTTCAATTGGCCGAGGCCAACCGCTTGCTTGAACATCTTTGCACCATGCAACACCTTTCCACTGAGGTTGTGGCTTAAGAAAGGAATCATCCCTGTTATCATACTAACAATTCCAACAGGATTTATCTCAAGGTGTGTGTGCTCCGGTGTTAAATCATCAATGGTTTCTGCAACGAGTGCATTTTCTTCTTCCTCGGCATCAAGATACTCTATGATGCCTGCTTTTATCAGATCATCCCAAGTCATTTCTCCCTTTTTAAGCTTTTCAATATGCTCTTCCGTGAGCTTAGGCTTGCCATTCTCAACCACGATAAGAGGCCTCTGCACCCTACCAGAATCTGTGTTTATGTAAAGCTCATTTGTGTATTTGTTATATGAAAAATTTACCTCAGAATCTATCGCGCTGCTTCGCCTTGCCTTAACAAGCTCTTTCATCAGCTTTTCAGGCTCTGCGTGGAATCCAATAAGCTTTCCATTAATATAAACCTTTGTTAATCCTCTAGCCATATCGCACCAACCTCAAATTTAATCTATTTTGTGTTTGAAACAAACTTTTTTACACAAAATATTTTTTTCATTTGCATCTGCAACAGCAAAGCGTTTCTATTTCTGCACATCTAGCTTTACACCTTTTTCTTTCAAGAATTTTTCTATAGGTTCTTCAGCAGTTTCTGTTGTGACTCGTGCAAGCAATGCCATGTTCTTCACAAGGCCACATTGTGGCCCGTCAGGTGTCTCGATAGGGCAAAAGCGCCCCCAGTGCGTACCGTGCACATCGCGTGCCTCATAAAGCTCCCTGTTCTTATTAAGCGGGCTTTTGACCTTTCTTATGTCTGTAAGCGGGCTGAGATAATTGACACGGTCCATGAATTTGCTTACGCCTGTGGTTCTGCCGATCCAATTGCCTGTGGCCATTGCAAAGCGGATACGTTCGGTTATTGCATCAGGCCTAACTATAGTGTTTATGTTGAGTTTTCTGCGCCTTGTAACTGTTCTATCGATTTGGAATTTAAGGTCCTTCACAAAGTATTTGAATGCATACCTAAAAAGATGCTCCATAAGTTTTCCTGAGAGCTCAAGACGCTTATTTGCATAATGGTCTTTGTCATCCTCTTGCCTAAGATTGTAGTATGTTTCAATTGCCTTTGAGGCCATCATACCAAGATAAAAAGCTTTTGCCAGCCTATCAGCTTTGCTTTGGCCTATATGCGGAAGCAAGAAGCCATCTATCACTTCCTGCGCCCTACGAAGCCTGTAATCTATTATTTGGCCTGGTGCAACACTCTTTCCAATCTTGTCAAGGGCTTCTGTCTCGCTCATCTTTTCTGTATTTTCCCAGTTAAGCATAACATCGTTTTCAATCTCAACCTCTCCAGATGTGAATACTGATTTTATTTCATTAAATGTATCCATGCCAAGGGCCTTCAATAGTGTAAAAAGCTTGAGTTTATTTGGTGAGCTTGGGAATGCAACATAAAGCATGCCATTCAGCTTTCTTGTAATTCTTACCCTTCCCTTAAAAGCACCGCTTGTGCTTATCACCTCGACAACAACATCGCCTGCTGCATTTTTTTCCGAGACCATGACTCTATCAGAGCACAACACCTCTTGTGTCATGAGCACTTTTTCCGAGCCATTTACAATGAAATACCCGCCAAAGTCGTTTGGGTCTTCTCCAGCCTCAATAAGTTCCTCAGGGCTTTTTCCATAAAGCCAGCACTTCTTAGATTTGAGAAGTATCGGCAGCTCTCCAACACAAGCAGTCCTTGAATCTTGCTCTATGTCTCTGCGGAATAATTTCATGTCGAGATAGATTGGGCCAGCATAGGTCATATTTCTTAGGCGCGCTTCCATTGGTAGAAATTCTCCTCTTGGCGAGCCATCTGCCTCAATTATGCGCGGCTTTAAAACTTGAATATTGTCAATCTCTACGCGCACCTCTTCAATTTTTGGCACAATAACTTGGTTTTCTTTCACAATCTCGCTGAGCTTCTCATCCACAAACTGATTGAAGCTCTTTATTTCTTGCTCTGCAATGCTCCTATTACGAAAATAAGCTTCTATTACCGGCATTGTGTCCATCTACCCACCAGGCACAAATTTTATTTATTCGCAATATTTGCTTTTTCACATACTGACATACATCTGTGCAAATACAAAATTCATTTTACGACCCTATAGTATTTGCTTTTTCCTGCAATAGGCGAATCTCGCTCAATCTCGATTATGTCGCCAGGTTTGGCCTTTAGTTTTTTTATTGCTGGGTCTGAGCTCAGGATTATTGGCAAATCTTCTTTCGTTGAGTGAAGTTTCTTTAGTATCTCTGCTTCTCGCTCCTTTGGCACAATCTCGTGTTTCGGAACTAGGAAATGCCTTTTTTCTTCCACACTACCGCCTGCCTCAAGGCACAGGATTTTTTCAAAAATCGGCCAAACCATTAGCTAAGCAAACTTTTCCTATTCTACAATTTATCAATGGAAAACATTTTAAATGTTACTAAAAATGAGTTAAATTTTTGGAAAACTCTTTTTAAGGCATCTTGACAATATGCGCTTGCAATGAGCGCAAACAAAAGGCATTTTAGCAGTTTTTTTCGCGCCTTTTGCAATATTTTGCCTTCTGGAGCTAAAAGGCATGCTGCAATTTCTCTCTTGCAATGAGGCCTCTTGATTAACATTCTTTCTGCTTAGCTAACTTTGCCTCTCTGCGCTCTTTTTCCAATACTTCTTTGAACTCATTTATGTCATCATCATCAAGGCCAAGGCTTCTTAATTTTTCTTCGTGGTCTTCAAAGCTAAGGTTCATATAGCTCTTGCGCCACTGCTTCATTTCCTCAGTGTCTTCAAGAGGCCTACCTTCGCGTAATCTTCCTACAGGCATGCAAAATAAAGAAACAAAAGATTATTAAAAATTTTCCATAATGCGATTTGGAAATGGCTGCTGATGCCAATGTCTGGTTGTGTCTTGTGCAACATTTTTATGTTGCGCCTATTCTTTTCGGGCTTTCAACTGCAGCTTCTTTTTCTTCCCGCAATTTTTTTATCGCGTCTTCAAAGAAGCTTTTCTTTACAACCAGGTTGTCTGTTCCCTTGCTCAAAGCCTCTCTTATCGCTTGCATGCCGGCCTCGCGGCAAACTGCTGCAATATCTGCCCCGCTGAATCCATCGGTCAACTTGGCAAGCTCTTCAATACTGATGCCCTTTTCAAGAGGCATGTTTCTTGTGTGCACCTTGAATATTTCAATTCGTGCCTTTTCATCAGGCATTGGTATCTCTAAATGGACATCTATGCGACCTGCCCTGAGCAAAGCTTTATCGATAAGGTCTGGACGGTTTGTTGCCGCAATTACAACGACATTCTCAAGCTCTTCGATGCCATCAAGCTCTGTGAGCAGTTGATTTATGACGCGCTCTGTTGCATCAGTTAGGCTTGCGCCTCGCACTTGACTTATTGCATCAAACTCATCAAAGAAGATTATCGACGGTGCAACCTGCCTTGCCTTTTTGAAGATTTTTCTCACATTTCTTTCGCTTTCGCCAACCCACTTGCTTATAAGCTCAGGCCCTTTCACCGCGATGAAGTTTGCTTCGCTTTCATTTGCAACTGCTTTCGCAAGAAGTGTTTTTCCTGTTCCTGGCGGACCATAAAGCAGGATTCCTTTTGGGGGTTTTATGCCTGCTTTCTTGAAAAGATCAGGCCTTTTCATAGGCCATTCTATAAGCTCCTTAAGCTTTTTCTTCACATTTTCAAGACCGCCTATGTCGTTCCATCTTACATTTGGTTTCTGTATCATAACCTCGCGCATCGCGCTCGGCTCAATCTTTTTATAAGCTTCGATAAAATCGCGCATTCTAACCTCTAACTTTTCAAGTATCTCTGTTGGAATCCTGGACTCGTACTTCTTGAACTCAGGCAGATATTTTCTAAGGGCTTTCATCGCAGCTTCCTTGCATAGCATCTCGAGGTCAGCGCCTGTATAACCTACTGTTATCTCTGCAAGCTTGTCCAGATCAACATCTTTTGCCATTGGCATTCCTCTGCTGTGAATCTGAAGAATTTCCTTGCGTGCTTTTTGGTCAGGCACATTTATTGCAATCTCACGATCGAATCTTCCAGGCCTGCGCAATGCTTCATCAATAGCATCAGGCCTATTTGTTGCCGCGATGACAATTACATTTCCGCGTCCTTTTAGCCCATCCATTAAGGCAAGCAGCTGTGCAACTACCCTGCGTTCGACCTCTCCGGTAACCTCTTCCCTCTTTGGCGCGATTGCATCGATCTCATCAATGAAAATTATGCTCGGGGCATTTTTTTCCGCTTCTTCAAAGATATCCCTTAACCTCTTTTCGCTCTCGCCATACCACTTGCTCATAATCTCTGGGCCATTTATCGCATAGAAATTTGCTTCGCTTTCATTTGCAACTGCTTTTGCCAGCAATGTTTTTCCACAACCAGGAGGCCCAGTGAGGAGCACACCCTTTGGAGCACTTATGCCCAAGCGTTCAAAAATCTCCGGATGTTTCATAGGTAGCTCAACCATCTCGCGTATCATTGAAATCTCTTCTTTGAGACCCCCTATGCTCTCATAAGTTATCGTAGGTATTCGTGTTGCCTCTGCTTTTACCTGCTTCTCAGAAACAATAAGTTTTGTATCATCAGTTATTTTTACATAGCCTTTTGGTTGAACATTTGTAACAATATAATGCAAGGTTGTTCCCATTACATCTATGGCAACCATAGCATTTTTTGCAACAGCTTTTTCAAGCAGCTTGTCGTGGAAATAATGCGTCGGGTCGCTTGAAAAACGCACTGCCTCAACTGGCGAAAGCGTTACGCTTATAGCATCTTGAAGTTCAACCTTTTTTACCTCAACCTTGTCACCAACAGAAACCTTTGCATTGTGCCTCAAAATGTTATCGAGCCTTATAACATATTTTTCATCATCTTCGCTGTGTGTGCGCCAAACTATTGCGACTGCTTCGGCAGCGCCTTTGATAAGAACAGCATCGCCTGGCACGACACCAAGCTCATTCATAGCCTTTGTGCTTATCCTTGCGATGCCACGCCCAACGTCTATTTTATATGCGTCGTCCACGATAAGGGACAAGGTTTTTTCCTTGCCAACATCCTTTTCTTTTTTCTTCATAAATCACACCCCAAATATTAATTTTTGCAAATTTTTACAAGACTTCAACCCTCACTTCACTTCTATTCTCGGTTTTTTATCTTCGCTTTTTTCAAATATCAGCTCGAGAACTCCATTCTTAAATGTCCTGCTTACAGGTTTCTCTTTTACCATTGAAGGCAATCTTATCGTGCGATAATATCCTTCAAAATCCTCCCTTTTTTTCTGTCTCTCTGCCTTCACAAAAAGTCTGTACTGCGAGATTTCAAGCTCGATGTCTTTTTCCCTAACACCTGGAAGTTCTATTGTCACAAAAACATTGGATTTATTTTCCCACACATCATAAACTGGCGAGACATAACTGCTGTAGCTTCTTGAAGGCATTTCTGATTCAGGTTCGAAGCCAGAGCTTTTAAAAAACCACTCTGAAAAATCATCAAAGAAGTCATCATCAAACATTCAATCACCTTTTTTTAATAAACTTTTTAATAAACATTGCAACAACCATAAAAAAATAAAAGGTTAAAATAAAAGGTTGGGTTTTGTGTGGTCACTTTATCTCGATGTGTTTTTTGCCAACCACTTTTCCCTTGATCTTTGGGACCTTTATCTCTAGGACACCATTTTCGTACTTTGCCTCTGCCTTTTCAAGCTCTGCATTTTCTGGCATCGCTATGAACCTATAGAAGCCGCTATAGTTGCGCTCAAGCCTATAGAAGTTTTTTGTTTTCTCCTCTGTTTTTTCCTTGCGCTCTGCCCTTATCTCAAGGCCATTCTCTGCGACATTTATGTTTATATCTTCCTTGCGTATGCCTGGCATCTCGATGTTAATGTAGAAAGCGTCTTCTCCTTCCCAAAAGTCTGCAAGTGGCTGCCTTATACCGCGACGTTCTGCTGGCAAATCCTGTGAGAAATCTGAGAATTCTGGGAATGTTGCAAACATTCTACGCATTTCTTCAAAAGGATCCCAAAAAAACCTATCCCAAAACCTATTCCTCATAAGATCACCTCCTTTTTAAATTGTCTAAGTTTTATTGAACATATTCAATGTTTATTGAACAAAAATTTTAAAAACCTTTCCTTATTCTTTTTCTTTATGTTTCCCTCCTCATTTATTATAAGATTGCGCCATGTTGAAAAAAGGATTGATGCTGATTTTGAAGAGGCCTTAGAGTACATCTGCAAGTCACTTTGCCTTGAGGCCTATGAAACAGATACTGCAAAGCAGATACTTTTTGAGATAATAAAATCAAGGACTGGCCTAAGCTCTACACAGCTTGCAAAGAGGCTTGGCAAATCGCGTGGCGCTGTTATAAACCAGTTAAATCGTCTAATGGCATCAGGCCTTATTGTGCGAGAACGTCGGTATTATAGGCTTAGAGCAAGCACTCTTGCCAATACGATTGCGGAGCTGCAAGATGATATTGAGCGCATAATGAACAATATGATCGAGATTGCCAGGGCACTAGACAATATAGAAAAAAAGAATTTGTAAGATTTTTGGCTAGCACTTCAAAAATCCGATTTGCAAAGCACTGCAAAAATTCTTTGCTCTTTCTACTGCGTCTGCACTTCAATAAATTCAAGGTGCACCTTTGTGCCTTCAGATGCCTTTCCCCTTACAAGCGTTGCAGTGACTGGCTTATCTGCAATTTTCACAACAACGTGCAGGTTGCCATAAAGCTGGTCTTGTTTTTTTCCCTTCAGCTCATATTTTCCCGAGGCTTTTTCAATCTTTACATTCTCAAGCTCGTCAAAAACATAGCGAGAGCCACGCATGTAGTTTATTGAAGCTTTGCACAAATTGCCTTCAATCGCTTTTACATCTGCGCTTGTGACACCATTCTGGAGCATTCCATTTCTTATGCACTCAAAAATGTCTTCGCCTTCAGAAAGCTCTAACACAAGCTCTTTTTTTGTACCTTTTCCATGGAAGATTTGGCTGGGCACTGGCACGGGAACCACCTCATAGCAAGCTTTATGCAAGCTTTATATCGCAAATAATTTAAAAAACCATTTTTTAACCATTTTTTTAATTTTTTTTAGATTTAGCGGCTTTTTTTCGCAAAAACTAAGCTATTTTTCCATCACAATTATGCTTTCCCTTGTTTTACCGATGAGTTTGGTTCTTGCCCTCATGCATGGAACGTGCCTTGCAACAATCTTTTCAGTCACCTTGAAGCCTTTGCCTTCTGCAATCTCTTCGATGATTTCATCTGGCTCAATTGTGCCTTTGGGAAAGCAGCCTCCGCCAACAACCATGAATGCAAGCTTGCTTTTGTTTATGCTTTTATGCATGTTCTCAATTGCCTTTTCCATATCGCAAAAATAGGCCTGTGCTTCCAGAGGAAGCCATGAATATTGCTTGCTGAGGCTATTCATGGAATCTCCAATATATCTGTTCAGCTTTGTTTTCTCATAGTTAAAGAAAAGCCCAAGCTCGAGCTTGTAAGCGGTTGTGTATTCGTCCTTGTTCAAGTAAGGCGGCGATGTTATTATTGCGTTGGCTTTTCTTTCAGGCACAAATGTTCTTGCGTCTGCTTCAAAAACACTTGGCTCCTTGTCAGACAGCTTTGCATGCTGCAAATCGCGAATCATTTTGAAAGCTTTGTTTAAAAAAATTTTTTTAATCGGCAATTTTCTCCTCTTTATTCTTCTCAGGCTTCGCCCCTGCTTTTTAACCAGCGCAACCTTTGCGCTGCTGTCAATAAGCGCAAGCATAAAAAAATTTTTTGTTTTTTCATCATCCAATTTTTCAAGCCAGCTTTTGAGCCCGCAAATCTCTCGCAGGGTCTCGCTGTAAAAATATCTTCTGAAAACTTTTGACGTGCTTTCGGCCAAAGGAATCTTTTCTGAAGCCAATGCGTTGTAGGCGCTCTTAAGTTTTTCAATGCAGTAATTCCTTGTCTTAACGTTGCTTACAAAAACCGCAAGTGGTGAAACGTCAATGCCAAGAGCTTCTATGCCATGCTCTTTTGCAGCCAAAAGTGTTGTGCCTGCACCACAGAAAGGGTCGTAAATAGGCCCTTTTAAAGCGAATTCTTCAACAAGCCACTCAACAAGCTCTTTAGAGAATCCTTCCTTAAAGTAGAACCAGTTATGTATAGGATGGTTAAAGTTTTGCCTAAAAGTCACCCAATCAGCAAGCTCCTTAGGAAATATCCTGTTTTGCTCAACCATATTTCTATATTATTCAGTCCTTGTTAAAAATATGTTTCAATACGCGCAATGAGCGCGCAATGAGGAAATCCCGCCTCCCGGAGTTGCACCGGGGATCTTCCGGTAACAGCCTTGCCATAACGAGGCAAGCTGTTGCAATGAAGTCTACAGCCGGACGCATTAGCTACTATGCAAAGGCGGGATAAAATAATTATTTTGCAGGCAACCTATTTAACCTTTTTGCTCAACTTTTTTGCAAGTTTCAGTGATGGTAGCTCTGCATCAAAATAGTCGATTTTAAAGCCAGCCTTTTTTAACGCATATCGTACAGCGAAAATGCTGGCAAGCTCCTCAAGTGCCTTTAGTGTGGCGCTCTCAAGCGAAGTCCTATTTTTCACCGCATCTTTCACAACCTTCTTAACAGCAGCTGTTTCTATGGCTTTGAGTGGCTCATTGGCGCTGTCGATCGCATTTCTGATTGCATTAAAGTCAATCTCCTTCTCTAGGAAATCCTCGGCTTTTTTGTTTGTGCTCATTGCAAGCGAAATCAAGAACTCGGCTATTTCCCAGCTTTGCATTCCCTTCTCAATCTTAAGCTTTTTCACACAGGCCCAATCCTCTAGCTTTGCTACAAACTGCAAACCCTCGAAGTCCTCCATAGAAATACCTCCTAATCGCTCAACCTCATTTTTTCTATAACCTCATCCACATTAACATCAGTGTTTATGCAACCAGCTCTTGTTAGAAGCACAGCTTGCGGCGCTACGTTCGTATCTTTTAGGCTGTCAAATGCAAGTATTGCTTCTTTGTAACAGCACACACCAAGAACTGCTTGTGGCTTGTATTTGTTTATCAACTCCAGCACAATGCTTCCGCCGGGACACACAAATACGCCAGCATAGCCAAGCTTTTCTGCTTCATTTTTGAGCACACTGATTTTACACTTTCCACAACCTAAACACTGCAAGCCTTCCTCGTTGTAATTTGCTTTGCACTCTTTTGAATTCCTCAGGCAGTGCGGCAAGAAAAGCAAGCGCTTGTTGTAAGGTGTTTTTCTGTATGCAAGTTCATGCATTTTGTTCCTAAATTCAACATGCGTAAATTCAACCCAGCGCTCGCTAAGACCAAGTTTTTTTGCTATGATTGCAGATGCTTCTGCAGCATTAAGGTGTGCTCCGCTATCAATAGCTTTTGCAACAGCAGCCTTTATTTTTTCACGTATGCTTTCCATCAGAAAACCTATCCAAAGCCTCGGGTGGGATTCGAACCCACGATCTGCTGATTTCTGAAAAACTCTATGAGAGTTTTTTACAAGTCAGCTGCATTGCCACTATGCTACCGAGGCGCAAACAATAAGTAATTTGTAATTAAAGTGTTATAAATTTTTTGTTATAAACTTTGCGCCTCATGTTTGTGCAATTGTTAAAATCTTCTTTGCCTCAACATAGGCGCGCTCGCGGTTTTTAGTGCTATTTGCAAGCGCAAATTTAGAAGCTACATGCTTGACATAGCCTGCAAAGAGCTCTTCAACCTCAGGCTTAATTTCCTCAACTTTTAGGCCAAACTCTTCCCTAAAACCTTCAAGAAGCTCATCGCTAATTTTTAGCTTCTCTTGGCTCTGAAGAAGCTTCTCTGCAGTTTCATTGTATTTTGCCAGCAGCTCCTCTTCTGGCAGTGCAAGGCCAGTGTCCTCAAAAACCATGCTCAGCAGCAGAATATATTGTACCATTACGCTGCATGCGAGCTCTTTTTTCACATATTTGTTCGCATCTTCGTAAGAAGTTGCAAGCTTTAATTTTTCATAATTCGCACCTTCTTGCTCTGCGATCCATGCGAGGTCATCAATGAGTGAAAGATTGATGTTGAAACGCATTATTTCATCAGCATCATCAAGGTTTATGTCTGCGGTGCTTGGAAGCATGCTTTTTGCATCTTGCAAGATGCCTTGCAGGTCATTATGGATTTGCAGCCCAGTGCTCTTATAATATGCCAAATTTTCTTTTTCATGGCTTATAGCCGGCAAAAAAAGCATTAAAATTGTAATAAATGTTATGGCAAAAATAAAGCCAACAATTACAAAGATGGCTAGAAATTTCCTTTCGGCCATAAAATGCCCTAACAAAATAAAAAAAGTAAAAAAAGGGCAGTTATTTGCCCTTCATCTTTAGGCCCTCAGATGTACTTGCAATTTTGTAAACTTCTATTAGTGCAACTATCAGTGCAGCAGGTGCAACGAATGCTGTTATGTGAGTCGTTATTGACATTATCACTGTACCAAGCCCCGCTAGTACCTTATCGAGGCTGTCTTTGATTGTTCCTGAAGCGCTACCGCTCATTGCCATCAGCGCAATTGCTGCTATAAGGAATGCTGTGGTTTCTTTGTCGCTCACATTGAGAATTCCAACTATAAGGCCGATTATCACTAGTGCAACTATTATCCAGCCAGGCTCAGCATAGTTAAGGCCACTGATTATTCCGCCGATTATCGCTAGCAAAATTCCTATTATAAAAGCCCACGCACCAATTTTCTCGTCCATGATTCCACCTCCAATACAATGTTTAGCGTATTTAATATATAAAAACTAGTTTATAAAGGTTATGTTTTTTCATTTTTCTATGAAATTGCCACTTTTTGCACTTAAAAAATTTCGTAAGGCTTTTGTGCATGAGCTAGCTTTCTTAGAAGGCAACATAGTGCTTGCAGAAAATGTAAGCATCTGGCCTTTTGCAGTGCTTCGTGCAGATGAGGGCAAAATAACTATTGGGAAAAATTCGAACATACAAGACTGTTGCGTGTTGCACGGAACTGTAAAAATCGGTGACAATGTTACTGTTGGTCATGCTGCAGTAATTCATAATGCTAAAATTGGCTCCAATGTTCTCATTGGGATGAACAGCACAATTTTGGATCATGCAAAAATAGGCGACTGGGTTATCGTTGCAGCAGGCTCATTGGTTAAACAAGGCTCAGTGCTTGAAAGCGGTTTTTTGTATGCAGGCAACCCAGCTGAGAAGAAAACACCCTTGAGGAAAGAGCATAAGCAATTGATAACGCGTTCTTACAAAGAATACCTTAAAAAAATAAGGGAAAGAACAAAAGGCCTTGGTAAGAAAAACAAAAATAGCCCTGCTTTCGCTTGAATTTTTCACGCTTGAATTTTTCAACTGGTGACTATTTCTGGCAAGCTTTCGCTTTTTTTAATGTTTCAATTAAGATTTTTGAGGCCTCTTCAATATCTTTTCCCCAGCTTAAAACGCCATCTTTGTGGCCAAGGGTAACAATAATGCCCTTTTCAGGCCTGCCAAGCTTTTCAATTATTGCCTTGATTTCATTTGCAAGTTCTACGCTTCCATAAGTTGCCTTTCTGCTCGTGCAGCAAAGGCCCAGGTTTTTCGCTGAGGAGAAGATTTCCTTTGAATGTCCATGCACCACTGCACCAATTTTTTCATTTGTTTCATAGATAGCTGCGTGCGTCAAAGACTCGCTGCTTGGCGCTATTGCGCCAAAGGCCTTTACATAGTTTTCAGCAATATTGTATGATTCAATAAAGCAGTATTTTTCAGCAGGCAGCTTTTCAATATGCCCTGTCTGTGAACCTGTTATAAAGAAACCTTTTTTGCCAAGCATTTCAGCTCTTATGCTGGCATTTCCATAACCCATGCCTTTCATTGGCCCATCCTTGTAAGCACCGATAAGGCCTTTTGAGAAAAGTTTATTTCGCCATAGCACAAGTTCTGAAAAAAGTTCAAACGGGAGCTTGGCCTCTGCCAGATCATATCTAAACTTCACTACGCCTTCTTTGCAATTCGCTATTTTTTCTTTCTTTTGGTTTTGCGCAATGTTTTTCATAAAAGTTTCCTAGATTGAAACCCTCGAAAAGAGGCCATATTGGCATGCTAAAATTATGCCCCGGCCGGGATTCGGACCCGGGTTGCCAGCTTGAGAGGCTGGAGTGCTTAACCGCTACACCACCGGGGCGTAATATTGATTGTTTCTACGTTATAAATTTAAAAATGCCTTAGTTAAATTTTTATGAGAAACCGATGATGAAACCGCTGAGTGCCGACCAAACGGAATGAAGTCAAAATTGAGCACAGAGGTTTCTGATCAAGCGAGCCAAATTTTGCGCGACTTCAATAGGCGTACTGCTGTTTAATTAATAAAAATTTTTACAAGCAATTCTAAGCAAAATGCAACTCTAATCTAAGCACTATTTGCTGGATTTCTTTTGTTCCTTCTTGCTTGTCTCAAAAAGCTCAGTTGCGCCAACAGCGATGCAGAAGATACCTATTATGATTTTAGCTATGCTATAGATAATGCAAATCGTGAGAATAGAGCTCAACATTTGCAAAAACCCAACATCAAGCTGCTGTTCAAAGAAAGTGCTTTCATGCTCAGCAGCAGCAATAAGTTGGCTAAGCTCTGATGAGGCAACCAAGCTTAGGAGACTTATCCCAATTCCTTCAATCCCAAATATAACTCCAATCAGAATTAAAGCAATTGCTTTTTTATCCATCAAACCACCTCATCTTTTGCACATCATTTTTTATCTCCCACTGCCTTGCCTTCTAAAACACTCTGCTTTCTTATGCCAGAGGCGGGACTCGAACCCGCGACCTTTCGATTATGAGTCGAACGCTCTAACCGCTGAGCCACTCTGGCAGAAAATGCCTTATTTAACTAAGATTCTTCTTAAAAAGTGTTTTAAGACTTTGTGGCATTTTTAGGCTTGAGCTCTCAAAATGCAAAAATTTCTTTTTGCAAGGCTTTTCATAGGCTATGATACTGCGCTTGCGAGCATTTATTCTATTTCTTCCTCGAGCTTTATTATCCGGCTCAATATTCGAATTTTGTCGTTATGGAGCAGGATTCTATCAGCATAGCCCAAAAATAGGCCTGTTTCAATGACACCAGGAATATTTTTCGTATCATACTCCAAGTCTTCCAAAGAATAAATCTGGTCAAAGTGCACATCGATTATGTAATTTCCACTCTCTGTTGAGACGCGTTCGCCATTTGGCTTGAGCCTGAATTTTGCACTTCCATATTCGTCAAGCTGCAGCAAGGTTCTGTCTGCACCAAAGCTGTCAACTTCGAAGGGAATCGTGCCATGGATTCTCTTAACATACTTTTTCTCCTTGCAGACAACTATGAGCTCTGCAGCGCTTTGCGCAATCATCTTGTCTCTTATCAAAGAGGTTGTCTCATATTTTACATAGTTAAACTGTGTATCAACCATTGATGCAAATTCTATCGCAAGGTCAATCTCTTGATCATTTATCGATACGATGGGCAGTTTCAAGTCTGCGCAAACAGTTGCAAGCTTAAGGGATGTTGGCACAACCCTGATTTTGAAATCGTTGTCAGTTGCCTTTAATGCAATGTTCTTCAAGAACTTTTCAGCATACTCGCTCGTGCCAAGCGCAATGGTTATATCGTTGCGCAGAAATTTTGTGAGCAACGCATCAATAACTTCGTCTTCAAGCATGCTCTCTGCATACATATTCTTTAATCTGCTTTTTAATCTTTCCCTTGCCAAATTTTCATTAGTAACCAAAAGGCGAACAAAAAAGAAATTCATATAAAGGCTTATTTAAACAATTTTTTTATGCTCGAGCTCAAAGAAGTTTCGATTGATCCAGCACAGCTTAAGGCACTTTCATCAGATATGAGAATAGAAATACTTAAGCTTCTAAGCTCAAGAAAATACACTGTTTCTGAGATTGCAAAAAAGCTAAACTGCTCAAAATCAACGGCGCACGAGCATATAAAAAAGCTTGAAGCAGTTGGGCTTATTGAGCGTGTTGAGAATGGTTATGCGCCAAAATGGGTTTATTATAAGCTTACAGCCAAAGGAACAATGCTTTTTGACAGAAGCAGGCGCGTTGTGCTAGTGCTTGCAGGGCTTTTCATAGTGCTTGCATTTACCCAGCTTGCTTTTTTGCTGCTTCAGAGCTTTACACCTTCAAAGCTCATGGAAAAAGCAATGCCTTCAGAGGTTCCTTTAATAGAAAAAACTATAGTGCCAACTATAGCACCAAGCACTGAAAATATGAGGCAAGAGGCTGCTTATGCATCAGAAGAGTTGCAAAAGCAAGCAGAATTAATTAAAATAGCGCTGCTTTGCGGCGTTTTATTTTGCAGTTTATTAGCCATGACTTTGGCAATATATGCACTTAAAAAGCGTCAAAAGCTCATTATAAGAGGCCCAAAACCTTAGTTTTTACAGTTTTGGGATCTTTTTAGTCAGGCTGAGAAACCTCTTATTGCATCTTTCCTTACCACACTTTGCTACAAAATAGCGGCAGTAAAACTCACCATCTTTTTCCATCAGATGCTCGCAGGTTTTCCAAGCATCACCTTGGGCTTGGCTGCGCTGCTGCGCCTCTTGCATCTTCTCAGCATCAAGAATTTGTGGCTTTTCTTTTGGCGCATATACTTCAGATGAAATAGGTGAACTGGGCTTGCTTTGAGGCACTTGACTGGCCTCTTTCATACTCCTAACAACCTTCAAGTAGCTGTCAAGAGCCATAACAAATAAATTCTCACAATATATTTTTAAATGTGATTAAATAAACCTAAAACAATTATGGCAAATTTTTTTGCCCTGATTTTTTGAATTTTTGCAAGCCTTGGAAAAAATTAATGCTGGCTAATCTGCCAAAAACAATATTGCTAATGGTATAAGCAAAATATTTCCTAAGCACTGATTGCAAAAAGTATCGGAACCGGCCAAGGTTCCAATCGTACATAGGCCAAAATGTTTTGCAGATTCACCTATCGCTAATAGGTGAATTTGATGGGAAGCTCCATCCGGGATTCGAACCCGGGATCCCCACCTTTTTGTTTTCGAGAATACCAAGGTGGTGCGTTACCGCTGACGCCAATGGAGCATAGGCCTAAAAATTAAGATGTGGCAAATCTTTTAATCCTTAATCAACGCTCCATTCGCTCCAAGAATTTTTTTAGTGTTTATGTTTAATTGCTTATTATTTCTTTGAGTTTGTTTAATTCATCGAAACTTATCAAAATCTCCTTGCCACTGTTCATATCCTTGAGCTTGAATTTTTTTTCTTGAATTTCTTTCGGGCCAACGATTGCAACGTACGGAATACCTTTTTTGTTGGCATAATCTAAATTTTTGCTTATGTTCCTTTGCATCAGGTCAAACTCTGCGTTTATCGCAAGGCCTCTTATTTTCTGGGCAATTTTTAGCGCTTCTCCTAAAACATCTTTGTTTATGGCTGCAACAAAAATTTTTGTTTTGCTTTTCGCAGGTAATTTTGCTTCAATAGTGTCGAGAATTCTATCTACGCCAAATGAGATCCCAGTAGCAGGTATGTTTCGATTGCCATATTGAGCAATCAGCGTATCGTAGCGGCCACCACCACCAATGCTTGGGCCTTCATCGCTCTTTATTTCCATCACGATGTCGGTGTAATAATCTAGGCCGCGTGCAAGAGAAAGATTAAGCTCTGCAAAATCACCCAAATCTTGCATACTTAGATACCTAAAAAGTTCATTTATGCGCTCGATGCAGGATGTGCTCAGCCCATTCGCTTCCATGAGCTCCTTTGCGTATTTCAAATCATTTCGCTTGATAACATCGAGAATCTCTGTTCTTATGCCTTTTGCTTTAAGCTCCTTTTCCACTTCGCTCCAGCCGAATTTATCTGCTTTGTCTATGATGCGGAAGCAGTCATTTATCTGCCCTTTCTTCACAGAGCACGCAAGCGCGATGTTTTCAAGAACTGCACGAGAGCTTATTATCATCTTTGCTTTAATTCCAAGCATCTTCATCACATCATAGCTCAATGCGATTAATTCAACCTCTGCAAGCACAGAGCTTACACCAATGATGTCAACATCAGCCTGTGTAAACTCGCGGTAGCGCTTTGCTTGAGGATTGTCGTAGCGGTAAACCTTTCCAATTTGATATCTTTTGAAAGGCATCGCAAGTTCCTTTGTAGATGCAACAACTCTTGCAAGCGGTACTGTAAGGTCAAAACGAAGGCCAAGCTTCCTCTTGCTTTTGTCCTCAAAGCTATATATTTCGTTTTCTATATCTGCACCCGTGCTTCCTTTTTTTGTAAGTAGTTCAAGATTTTCAACGATCGGCGTATCCAACGGCTCAAAACCATAGCGCTCAAAAACAAGCCTGCAGGTGTCCTCTATAAATTGCTTCTTGCGTGCAAGCTCCGGTAGAAAATCACGCATGCCGCGCACAGGCTTAAGTTCCATCAAATCACCATAAGAAGAAGGCCGTGGCTGGGATTCGAACCCAGGTCGCAGGCTCCACAGGCCCGCATCCTAAGCCACTAGACGACCACAGCCATAAACACGCAAAGGCTAAGCGTTGAGCAAATTTGGAAAAATAAAGGTAAAATTTAGAACTTAGATAAGGAATAAATTCATCAATTCTGGAGCTTCGCCTAAGCAAACTAGCAGAATCAGCATATATGAAGTAAATCGCCTTTGAAGCTCATACAATACTCTTTTTCCATAGCAATCCTTTTAATTGTTTTCTTTTAGCCAGCTCTTGCCGGCTTTTATTTGCATGCAAGCATCATGCAGGAGGGCGGATTCGAACCGCCGAAGGCACTAAGCCACAGCGCCCTGAACGCTGCTCCTTTGGCCACTCGGACACTCCTGCATGACCCTGCCGGGACTTGAACCCGGCTCAGCAGCTCCGCAGGCTGCTATGCTGTCCACTACACCACAGGGTCATAAAAAACTAATTTGGCAGAAAGCAATTTAAGAGTGTTGAATGCGCAACGAATATAAAAATAAGTTAAAACCATGCCAATGCGATAAGCGCCATTCAAAATTTCTCTTCAGCTCCACTGCATTTTAATAAGAAGCGTTGCAATACAAATGCAGATTGTCTTTATAAAAATCTGCCCAAAAAGCCAAAATAGAAGCACAGCATTTATTGGCAATAACACAAAACTTAACTGCCTTGTTAAAGCCCTGAACGGAACATGCTCAGATGCTTTTGTCAAAAATTCTTCATCATCGAGCATCTTAGAAACTTCTTTCATTGCGTCTTCCCTGTATTTTGCGGAGTGAATTTGTTGTGCCATGTCATGCATATAGCGTGCAAAATTTTTGTTTTCTTCACAATTTGCACTCTCCATCGCTTTAAACTCATTTGACTCAATTATTTCCAAAATCAAGTATCTTTGGTTGTTTACTACTGCTTCAGTACTGCTTTGCAAACCAAGCCTCATAAACGACTTTATGAAAGTTTGCTCAAATTTTTCAGCATACTGCTCCTGCTGTGGTAGCACTGCTATTACGCCTGCAATGAATAACCCAAGGCCTGTAAGCAATAGCATCTTGCTAAGCCCTGCGCTTACAGACCTTATTGTTTTGAACCTCTTTAGCTCGTTAAGTCTAGTTTTAAGTATTTCTTCGCAAATCACAAGCCCGATAAGATAAAAAGGAATTATAACAACAAATTGCTTCAATGAAGGAAAAAGGAAATATGCTGAAAGAAAAGCAAGTGCAGATGAAAGCAAGCTGGCTGCTATTGATGAAGCCTGACTTTTGGATGCGAAGAGATAAAGAAAGATGCTGTTTGCGATACAGAAAAAAAGGGTGAAAAGCCAGAAGTTTGCAGAGAACAGAACTTCCTTTATTGCATAGATGTCAAAAAGAAGAATTTTATCTATTGAAAGATTTGCGCTTTCAAGAAAAAACATTGCGATGAACATACACGCCAAAGAAATAACAAATGCAATAAGCAGAGATTTATTCGCTTTTGCCTTTTCTAGCATCTCTCGCCACCAATGGAATAATTTCCCCATCCATCTTTATAAAACTATTTTCTGCTTGCGCAACATAAGAACCGCGCGCATCATGAAGTATTGCATAACCCCTGATTATTTTTTCGCGCAAAAGATATTTCAGCCCAATCTTTAGCTCAAACTCGTCCATTTTAAGCTCGCGGAAAAGCCAGCGCTCTGCAAATGGCAGTGTCTTGTAGTTCTCCTCTATAAAATTAACTATTTTGCGTGCATGTGCATTGCGCACAGGCTTGCTCTCCTCCAAAACAAATATGTTTGCCTTTCCAGCTTCATGCACATAGCCATCGCCGGTGCTTGCAAATGGTTCTATGGCATAGGCTTTGCCAGCTTCAAGCTGTTTGTCTATATTATTGGCGATGTTGGGAATGTTTGGTGGAGCATGCTCGGAATATCTTTCAAGGCCATGCCCTGTGAGATTTCTCACTGGCTTGAAGCCTTTTTCTGTTATTGTTTTTTCAATTGTCGTGCCAATTTCGCCCAAGGTTGGGTTTTTTTTCAAGAGGTCAAAAGCGTTTTTCAATGCAAGCTCCGCAGCATCTATAAGCTCCTTATATTTTCCAGAATGATTTATTGTAAATGCGGCATCCGCAATGTAACCTTCAATGTGGACCCCAATATCAACCTTCAAAACATCATCTTTTCGCAAGGTTATTTTTTCGTTCCAATCTGGTGTTTGATGCGCAGCATTCTCATTGAAGCTTAGGTTAACTGGAAAAGCAGGCATTGCACCTTTCTTGACAATGAATTCTTCAATCTTCTCAGCGCACTCAAAGATATCTGCACCCGGTACAAGGATTTTCCTTGCAAATTCTTGTGCTTCAGAAAGCACCAATCCAGCCATAACATATTTTCCCATTATTTCCTTTTCCATAGCATCAGCAACATTAAATTATGAAAATGCTTTTAAGTTTGCTTGCTTACCGCCTTCTATAAGGTCATCCTCATCATAACCAAATTCACCAATTATTTTTATAACCGCTGGGATAAGCTGATTTTTAATATAGTACTCTGCGTCATAGTTGCCTTCGCTCACATATTCAGCAAGCTGTGCCTTGTCGCTTATGCTTTTGCCGCATTTTGTAATTATAAAGCCGATAACAGATCTTTCCCCCAAATCGCGACCTTTTGCGATTGCTTTTTTTGCTGCGGCTACATGGGGGCCTATGCTTTCATATGCGTTGATGTCTTTTTTTATCTGCGAGTGTATAATGAGTTCTTCCTTTTTTGTTTTTCCACTGCGTAGCTCCTTTATTTTTTGCTTTACAATATCAACAGCCTTTTCAGGCGAACCATCCTTAAGAATTGCCTCGATCACTAAGCGTTGGGTTTGTTTCGCAATGCCGGCCCAATCCCTGCGAACATATTCAAAGCCTACAATTTTCAAGTTATTGTTGTCATCTATGAGGGCATATTTTTTCTTTGCCGCTTGCTCGCTTGCTTTTTTTGTAACAAAGATTCCGCGTTTATAAAAACCTTCAAGCTCAAGGTTCATAACACCTGGGAGCTTGGCATTTATCGATTCGACGAATTGCAGCACATCTTCTCTTTTTTTGTTTTCCGGAATTTTTAGAAGCGTGGAATCTGTGTCCCCATAAATCACAATAAATCCGGCTTTTTTTGCCTCCTCTGCAACCATCTGCACGTATTCGCGGCTCCATGCGGTAATTGAAGAGGCGCACTCCCTGCTATACCATCTGAAGCGCGCATAACCCAAAGTACCGTAGAAGGAATTCAATATTATTTTCAGAGAATGTTGCCTTGCATCTGCAAGTATGTATTGTTGGCTTCCTTTTTGCATCGATTTGAGTGATCTCTTTATTGCAACACGTTCTTTGAAAAGCCTTTCTATAACCTTTGGCACAAAGCCGCGCTTTTTTGTGCAGAACCAATTTTTCAGTGGGCTTGAATTTTTCGCCTTGCAATCTTCATGGTTGCAGTTTAATGTATCTGGGCTCACATTGTGTGATATTATTATTGTTGGATGGAGGCTTGTGAAGTCAAGCACCGCAATATTCTCATGAAGCCCAGGCACCGGTTCATAAACAAAGCCACCCTGGTAGCTCTGCATTACCCTCATCTTCACCTCGGCATCGCTTGGTTTGTTTGGCACAAGGATATTTTCCCTATAGGCTTCAATCATAAGCAATGCTTCAACAAGCTGAGAGCTTGAGCTTCGTGTTACATCGAAAATTGTATAATGTACAAGTTTTCCAAGCTCTATAAAAAGTGCTAAATAGGTCATCGCAATTCTGTATGCAACAGCGGAGTCAAGCATGTTGTATTCTGCAAGCCGCTCAAGTTCACGGTTATTGTCCCACATATCATTTATTTCCTCTGCATATATCTTTTCCTTCGGCTCGTTGAAAAGTGCTGCGCTAACGCTTTCAAGATCCATCTTCACAAGATTTACAACTCCAAACCTCACAAGCATGCGCAGAAGCTGATATGCATCTACATGAGGCCTACCATGCACCTTTGTAGCAAGCTCCCTTGCCTTTTTCACGCTGCTTGGCTCAGAACCATCGAGGCCTATGTCGCACTTTAATTTTAGCTGCGATGCGCGTTCCTTTAGGTAAGGCAAATCAAAGTTGTCACCATTGTAGGTAACCAACAGGTCTAGGTCTTTCTCCTTTATCTTTCTTATGAGCGCTTCTATAAGCTCCTTCTCATCTTTGACCTTGATCGCATATGGCACCTTTATCTCTTTTGTGCACAGAACAACCTTCTCCTCATCATCAACATAAGAGGCCATTATTATCGGGTCCTTTTTTGGATCTGAGAACCGGCCTCGCGAATAGGTTTCAATGTCGAAAGAGCCAATCTTCAGCTTGGCTAACTCATTGCTGCTTTCAATCTTTTTTATTCCCTTAAGCTCAAGTGTTTTCTCATCATATTCTATCTCATACATCGCCAATGGCTCGAGATCGCGATCTATAAGATAACGCTTTACAAATGGTATATCGTATTCGCGCTTGTGCGTCACAAATTCTTGCTCGCGTATCTCTTCGCGCGAATCTTTAACCTCTTTTGTGGAGTTGAATATGAGCTTTATGGCCTTAACAGCTTTTTCTTCCCCAAAAAGTGTTTTCTCAACAATTTCAGCCCTTTTTATCCTCACACCATTAAATTCACTTTCAAGGAGTTTTTTCACAGCATCTTCAGGCGCGCAATTTACAGTTATGTAAAAATATGGTTCAAAGCTTGGGTCTGAAAGTATAATTTTGCCGCTGGGCGTCTTAAAAAAAAGTCTTATTATCGACTGCTTGCCTTTTAGGTAATCTACATCAAGCAGCAAGGCCTTTGTTTTTTTCATACCACATATACTGTAAGCTCTGAATTCTTATATTTTTATCTATGCACATTTTTGAAAAGCTTTCTTTGCTAATCTGCAAAATAGCGATAAAGTTAAATATTTCAATGCTCTTCTAATATGTTGATAATATGGTTGAGGAAGGCCCATCTGAAGCAAGACCGCTAAAAACATCAGCTATCCTGATGCAGCTGATGGAAGATGTCAGAGCTTTAAATAGTGCCATATCCTTGCTTTCTCAAAAGATGAGAAATCTTGCGAGGAATGAAAAGATTCTTGGGAGAAACCTTATTGTTCTGAACAAAAAAGTTAGGGAGCTCTCAGAAATGGGCAGCGCTCAAGCATTGCCTGCAAGTTTCGCTGAAAAAATCTCTGCGCTGGAGAAAAGGCTTGATGACACAAACAAAAAACTTGAAGAGCTTAATATAATCGTTTCGCACCTAAGAAAAGAATTCGTAACCTATGATGACTTCAAGGAACTTAAGCAGATAGTTGACGCAATAAACCCATTAGAGCTTGCCACAATAGATCAGGTGAAAGAGCTTATTGGCAGATCACATAAAAAAGATGAGGAACTTTAAGCTTATTGGTGGCAGCGCAAAATGCTTAAAACAACGCCACTTTACGCGGTTTTTGGAAAAATTTGCTTTTTTTAAAATTATTGGGGTGGTTTTGCGCAGCAGTTGCTTAGGCCAGGCCTCAAAAAAACACGATAGTTTTTCCTGTTTTCAATCACTACTGCAATATCATTGCCAGCGATTATTCCGATGGTGCTTAGGCCGAGTTTTGTTATATCATCGCTTACATTAATCCGGTCTGCAGTTTCAACTATAAGGCCACAACCATATTTTACCATCTCAGCCAAATCTGATGCAATTGCCCTATTTATATAGTTGCTTTTAAACTTTGGAATTGTGGTGTTTGCAGCGGTAAATATCAGCACAGCTTTAAGCTTGTCGCTTTGCCCTTTTTCGCTGAAATACTTTTTTAGTGCCTTTATTGCAACCTGCAGGGCAAGCATATTTTTCCTTAAGTCATCTTTTGAAAAAAGCAAGATATTTGCTCTGCTTATATTACGGCTCCACTTTTTTGTTATCTCTTCCAAAGGTATGCCGTCTGAAAAAAATTCTGGGTAGATATCTTCGAGGAGCTCAAAGATGCGCTGCGCCTCTCTTTTCTTGAATGATGTTATCTTTGGTGTCTCTTCGACATCCATCACCCTTTTTTTCAACTCATCAAATGTCTTGAAATTGCCGCGTTTGAAAGTTTCAATTATGACCTGCGCCACAATCGTGTTCCCAATCCCAAAAAGCTCTATCAATGCATTTGCATCAATGTGCTCAACAGCTGCTTTTAGCTCTTCCCCAGCCTTAAATATCTTTATGGGAAATCCAACAGCATCAAGCTCTGCCTTGTATTTTTTGAGCTCGTCTTCCTTTGGATTTGGGTAATGCAATCCCCTGAATGCATCCTCCCAATCGATTATGACAAGCGGCAGATTTGAAAGCATGGCGCTTTCAGCTAGTACATGAAGTACATGGGCCCTTTCTGGCCAGCTGCCGCCAAAAACTAGGGTGCGCTCAAAAAAATCAAAAGGTTCCTTTACAGTAGTGCCTGCTTTTGTAATGCCAAAGTGGATTTCACCATGGCTAAGCTCTATTACTTCGGGCCTGCTCACCTTCTTTGTAATTGGTGCAACTATAAGATTTACAAGTGGAAGGGTGAAAAATGCCTTCTTTGTGTCCTCATCGCACTGCTCAATCTCAAGAAGGTCAGTGTCATAGGCTGCGCTAACTTGTTTCAAAAGGCCTGAAAGCGAAGCTACCCTTGAGATAAGTGCATCCACCTTTGAAGTGACAGCCCTTTCATCATAAGGTATATACTCTGAGCCAGAGTCAATGAGCATGAACTGATGGGTTTTTTCCTCTGTGTGAAGGCTTATGAGCATTGTACGTTTTGGTATGTGCCTAAGGAATGCTAAGACATCACCCTTCGCATATAATACCTTAAAGACCTCAGCAATTACGCCACTTATGCCATTGCCATTCTTTTCATATATAAGGGAGACTAAAAGGCCACTGTTGTTTATCTTTGTTTCATAGTCGAAGCCCTCTAGATTGCCCCTGAAAACATCGCTCCATGGCCCATTGCTGGCTTTCAGTTCCATAGCATCACTATATAGATAAAATTTCTATTTAATTTAAATCTATGCCTGCTTTGCATTCAAAATATAAAAAATCATTTAGGTAGCCCTTTAAATGGCAAATCTTGCCTTTTTCTAAAAAACAGCTTTCAATGGCTTTTGCAGCAAGGCAGATTAATTTTTTAAAGGGTAAATGCATTATTATTTAGCTCCATATTGAGCGTGAGTTTTATGGACGAAGCAATAATTGTTGAAACAATAAAAAGGATGAAGGATTCCGGGCTTGAGGACGATATTATCATTAGCACACTTGAAGATGTGGGCATATCTCGAGAAAAGGCACAAGAACTGATTAACAAAGCTTCTGGGTTAAAAAAAGAAGTTCCTGCAAAAAAAGAGGAGGAGCCTAAAACAGAAGAAGCCCAAGAGGTTGCTCAGCCTGAAGCATTGCTGGAAGAGGCCGAACCCGAAGAAGCCGAAGAACTAACAGAAGAAGAAAGCAAAGCAAAAGAAAAGATTGAATTGCCAGTAGAGATAGAATCAGAAGAGACGCCGGAGTCGCCAACAGAAGCAATAAAAGCCCATCTGCAAGAAGCAAAGCTTGAGCAAGATTTGCAACACACAACAATGCAAGCAGCACTTGTGCAACATACAAGCATGCTTGATGATATTCACAAATCACTGCAGAATGTTGCAACGCAGAAGCCAGAGTGCCCGAAGGCGATGAACGAGCAGATTGTAAAGATACAAACAGATATTGAGAAAATTAAAACAGATTTGGCAGAAGCAAAGGCGGATATTGCGGCAATGAAAGAGCTCATGAGCAAAGTTCTCGATTCAACAAAGAAACTTCTTTTAAGAATGCCTTAAGTTCTCTCATTTAAAAAGCCCTAAAAACTTGCTTGTAAAACCCTTTGCTGTTTTGCCAAGTTTTGCTTTGACCTCCTTTGGTGTTTCACCAGCAGACCAAACGCCGTGCTCATCAAAAGCTTGTTCACCAAGCTTTCGCCCAACGTCCTTAAGCATTTCAGACAATGCTCCTTCTGGGTAAGAAGTGCTTGCCTTACCAACAGCCTCAAATTCCTTTTTTATGCCAGCACCCGCTTTTTTTGCAGTGCTCTTCGCAAACCCAGCGCTTTTCCTTAACAGTGTTGCAAGCACATAAACAACTGCGGAAAGAAAAAACAGCGATGCAACAAACAGCTGTCCAACTGAAAGCAAGCAAAGGCCAGCAATTATTAGGATGAAAATTAGGCCAAGCATTGTGCTATCCCATTCCGCCCATACCTTCTTGTCCAAACATTCCGCCCAAGCCCATTTCAGGTGCATATTCAGGCTTTTCGCGATTCATAAGGTTTAAAATCAGCGCAAGCGTAACTAGGCCGATTGTAACTATAGGCCATAGGTCCTTTAACAAATCCTTTGTAAAGTAAATCAAAGCTACAGCTAAAATTATCACAAATGTTGTTGAGAAAGAGCGCGAGGTAAGTATTGTAAGCATAAGAACGCCAAAAACAAGCCAGAGCTCTCCATACTGCATAAAGAGCATCATAAGTACGATTGAAATCATCAGCATAAGTGTGTCCATGGCATCACCTAATCCTTCAGATATTCTGGCTTTTTACCTGCGGCTGGAATCTTCTCAAACATTCCGCTGAAGAGTGTCTGTATTAGAAAGAATATAACTGGAATCCAAATAAGTTCAGGGTACTGAAAAAATGTCAGATATACAACAAGAACTGCAAGTATTGCAGAGATCTTTGCGGAGCCAAGTTGCTTCTTGAACCAGCTATAAATCCAAATAAGGTAGATTAGGCCTAAGACAATTTCAACATTTCTTGTGATGTCGCCACGACCGCTGATTGAATCGATAATATCCATCATGTATTAAATACCATTTCCTGAATAAAATCCTTTCCTTAAGCCCATTTTCTGAACTTTTTTCTCAAATAAATTCGGCTTTTCATTTTTTCATGCCTTTTTTACCTTGGCACTCTTGTTAGGCCCCACATCACTGCTGCAACGAAGTTGTATGCCAGCAGGACAAAAAAGAAGATGTATAAAGAGGTTGTTATGTATGCATGTTTTATCACAAGGATATAGACGAGCGCAGCGGTGATTATAATTGTAAGCGCATTTGAGCCAAGCATGTTTCTCACTGTGGCAAATATTAATATCGTAAGTATAATGCGCATCAAAAGGTCTGCAGGCTTGAACATGCTCATAACAAGCGGCGGCAATATTAGCAGTACTAAAAGAGCTAAGAAAATCATTACCATCAGGTGAAGGCCTTTTTGGTTCATCTTCTCATCATTCCTCGAGGTCTTGCATGTATCGAATGCATTTTCCTTGCGGCTTCAAGCCTGCTGCTTCTCTGTGCAAGGTCAAGCGATGAGCTTACAGGTGAGTTGTCTTCTGCAGAGCTTGCATTTCTGTCGCCAACCATTCCACTGATAAAGAACAAGTCAACGAGCATACCGCTTATGCCTAATGTGAGGAGCACATAAAATAGGTAAATTCCACCAAAGAAGTTCCAATAGTCAAATAGCACAAACCATGAGACACCTATGATCAGCAGCCCAGCGATTGGCGTATTTCCAACATGATTTAAGATAAATGTTATGATTGAAATGAGCGCAAATATTTTGAGCACTAGCATAAAGTCGCCTATGATTTCTGTAAAAAGCAAGGGCGCAAATATCAAAAGCAATATGCTAGCATTTATCATCTTACCCAATATTAATACGTTTTCAATCTTTAAATTGTTTTGCATACCAAGTGCTTAAAGGCAAAGTCATTTAGAATTGGTGCATTTTTTTGAAATAATCGCCAAAGAATCGCTTTTTACTATTTTTGTTGGATTCCACCAAAATGATATGTTGTTGCCTTCCGCTGAGATGCATATGCGCTTATCTGCAAGCAGCGTTATAAGGTCCTGTATTGACATGACGCTTGTTTCATTATCACTTTTAAATTCAAGCGTTGCAGTTTCACTTAATTCTGGTGTTATAAATTTGACATTCTGTGAAGCAGAGCTAAGGGCATACATTTTGCTTGTTGGTGTAAAAAATAGCGAGTACAGATAAATGTCCCCTGAAAAAGTGCTTTTGTTCCAGCGCAGCCCGTACTTGCTGCCTTCAATTCTTTCGTCAGGGGTGTTTGAAAAGGCCTCATTAAGCGCTTCGCCGCTAAAGTCTTTGCAATTGCTTACCCCATTCCAGTAGCTTAATATGTTGCCAAATGTTGCAACATTTCCGGATTCCATAAGCTGATAGCTTGCAGTAACTTCTTTCTCGCTTTCTCCAGAAACCTTCATTATTGCAAGTGAAGCAACATTTGGTGAAAAGGTAAGTGATAAATCATTGTCATTAATTTCAATGTTAAGAATATTGCCCCTGGTTTGTGCATCGATATTTGTGTATTCAAAGCTGTCCTTGATCTCTGTGCTTAGCGCAACAAGCGCACCAGTTTTTTGCTTTGAATCTGTCTTAAGCTCTGCGTTTCCATACTTGCATATCGACAATGCATTGTTTTTATTTGTATAAGATGTGCCATAGCCAACCCTTCCATTTGCAGAACCTATACCAACCTCGCCATCAATAGGCCAGTAATAGAAAACAGAATCTTGGTTTGGTTCTTCAAGTTTTTTGTAGATTACGTTTATAGATGCATTAAGTTTTCCTTCCTTAAAAAATGAAAATCTATCATTGAAATCTATTTGAAGGAAAATGTTATACCTGCCTGGGCCAGGCAACCTTGTATCATAACCTGTTTCAAATTTCATCGCGTCTTTATCTTCAAAGTATGCTTTTAGGCCTTCTTTTCCACTGAACCAAGCCGGGATTTCAAAGAATGTTTTTCCCGTATAATATTCTACAAAATCATTGCGGAAATCATCGTTATACGCATCTTTTACAAGCAGAGCATCAAATTCTATAAGCTTTTTAAGAAACTCTATTTTCTCCTGCGCATTTGAACCAGGCCAATCATCAGGCCATTTTATCTCAGTTACATTTATATATTCTTGCCACTGCGGAATGCTTCTATCGATGAAATAAAGAATCGCAGGCCTGCCTTCAATCTTTCTTGTAGAATATGGCAGCCAGCATGAGCCGTCCGAGGAGGCAAATATGAAGCCAACAATAACCGCTGTTGAATCTATGTTTCCTTGTTCTGCTTCTGTGAGCAATGCAGAAGCAAAGTATGCTTCATTGACTGTTTTTTCTAAATTGTCAAATTTGCACTCAGCATTGCTTTGTCCGCCAGCACCCACATTTACTTCTTTAGTGCATTCTTTTGAATAGTCACTCTTTTTTAGCAAGAAATTCACTTTTGCGGTTTGATCTTGTGATGTTTTGTTTTCAACCGTGGCACGCAGCGTTACGCTTGCAGAGGCTTCGTTGAGCTGATATTCAAGTTTGCTGACCCCAATCTTGCCACTTTCCACAGCATGCGTGGATTTTTCCTCATTGACTTTTTTGATGAGCTCTTCAAGGCCTTTTGTATAAGGATTTGTTGGGCAGCTGAAGGTATAATTGTTCGCCTTAAAGAACCCATTGAGCTTGTTGATGCGTTTGCTTAAGGCAATGCTAAACTGCGTAGCATCGCAGTAAAACCCCTGTTGGTTATCAGCATCGCATGAGTCCCATTCTATTCCTTGCCAGCTCCAATCAAGCTTTATCTTTGGCAAGACATTTTCGCCTGTTATGCCTGTTTTTGTGCCAAGAGCGCATGCTTCTGTGCCTTCAACCGAAACCATTTTTTCACCAACGTTTCCTTTGCTTTTTAACTTAAGATGGAACTTTTGCACATATTCTTTCGTTTCGCTGTCCGGCACGTCAAACTCTTTAAAGTCTGCCTTTTCTCGAGACATCTCTGGGTTTTTGTGCGTTGGGTCATTATGTATATGTTCAGTAGCTTTTATCTCAAGTATTGCATATTTAACATTCTCTGGTTTTTGAGATTTTTTCTCAAAGGTTAAAGGCATGGTCTGCGTATTAGTTGAATAGCTAGATTCTCCAGCTTCGCCATAAGAAACACTGTACTGCGGGTCAGATATTTTTAGGCTTTTGAAATCTTGGGGTAGATTTATCACATAATCTGTAAAAGGGAACGTAGCCATCTCAGTAGTGCACTCTGGGCCTTCGAGAAGCATCATCACTCCAAGAAATACTGCTATTACTGCAATTGGAACAACTATTGGCGCAGCGGCAGTGATGCCTGCGACTTCCAATATCTTAATCGCAAGATAGCCTGCGGCAGTAGCAGCCCCTATCGAACCTAAAATTGCTTCTGCATTAGGGCTCTTTGCAAGTGCAGATCTCTCAAGGGCTATATTCATTACACAATAATCTGGCTTTTTGTTTGGGTCTTTGCATGCTGTGCAAAGCCTTGCAGTTATATTGACTTTTTCAGTCCACATACGATTTATTAAGTCAGCGCTGTCGCGCCAGTTTGTTGAGCTGCTCAATGTTAGCTCGTATCTGCTCATGCTGAAATATTTGTGAGCCTCAGGCTCAATTACAAGGTCAATGGTGCCTAGCTGCTGATAATCGCTATCTGCTGCTTTTGCATAAACTGTGATGCCATATTGCCCGGGAATTTGCTCTCTGTAAGCTGTTACTGTTTTTGAACGCTCAGTTCTTGTCAACTTTATTTCCTCGTTAGGTTCAAGGGTTATACCACCTTCTTGTGTGCCTCCGCGGCATTTTTCATCATCCTTACAGAGCAAAACAGAAACGTCTATGTTACAGGTGTTGGAATCAATCGTAAATTTTACTTCTTTCTCTGAGGATTTCATCACAATTTTTTCCTTAGGATATTTCACACAGTCTTTTAGATTAAGTATGAGTATTTTTGCATTAATCTTTGAATCCGCTCCGACAAATTTAAGCCCTGAAGATGTTTTTGTTTGGCCATCAATCTGCAAGGTAAATCTTGCTGTTTCGCCAAGATACTCTTGATTCGGTACAAATGTGATGATTGCTCTGTAAGCGCCAGAGTTTAAGCCATTTTTGAAATTATCAAACATCTTTGTCCAGATGCCAGGCCTTAGAACCTTAGTTGCGGTGCTTCCATCAGGCGAGGTAATCCTTATTTCAACAGAGCCGGCCTTTTTTGAGCCAGAAGCCCAATCCATGCGCACTTGCAGGTTTTCGAGGTCAATCGGTTTGCCATTTTGCATGCACAGATTCGTTATCTCTAGATCTGTTTTTGCAACATTGTTTATTGTTGTAACATTCCATTCCGGAACATCAGGCCCTGCAAGCGATATGCAAGGTGCGTTTTCTGGAAGATCGCCAAGAAGGATATTCACATTAAGTGGAATAATGATGGCATATTCTGCACCATATTTTGGCACTGAAAGCAAAAGCTCGATACTTCCAGAAACGCTTTCATTTTTCTGAAGTATCTTTTCCGCATCATTTGAAAGCATGGCCTTCAGCGCGAGGTCATATCTTGTCTGTGCCTTTATTATTCTACCTTCCTGTGTGCTTGCATTTGCATTCATTGTCGTTTCATCTAAAAGGCCATTGAAGTTTCCACTAAACCTTATCTTTTTTATCATGAGCTCTGTGCCTGATTTGTTTTCAATCGAAAAAGGAATGCTGTCCTCTGGTTTTGCGCGGGTGCTTAGGCTTAATCGGACGCTTTCGGGTGTTACCTTTGCAATGTTCTTATCAACCTCTTTTAATATCGTAACAGGCATATAGCCAATCTTTTCAATCCTTATCTCAATTTTTGTACCTGGATATGAGCCTACAATTTTAAATGCAGCAAGGCCAGTGCCATCGCTCATCTTTTGCATTACCTCGCTTGTGCCATCATTGGCGTTACGAGCAACAGTAATAAGAGCATCTTTTACTGGTCTTTTTTCAGAATCCCTGACGTTGATCTTAAGGGTATATTCGGTGAAAGGCGCGAAGCTTGCCGGTTCAAGGTTAACATCAAGCTTGCTTACTGAGTATACCTTAAATGTGAAATATTTTGAGAGCATAAGCTGCTTTTCCGCAATAACCCCAATTTCTATGCCTGTTGTTGTTTCCTTTTTTGGCCTTAGCCTTACATTAGCATTTGCCAATTTTGCATAGCTGAATTCCTTAAGCTCCACCTTAAATTTGTTGTCAACTGGTGCGATTTCTTCAGGCTGTGCATCCGATGAAATAACTGCCTTTTCAAATTCAAGCGCTGAGTCAGGCTTTCCGTTGATCGAGTTTTCCAAAGTTAACAAAATGTTATTGTAATCCTTCTGCGAGTTATTCATTAGTTCAAAGATGAAATTGTAGTCGCCAAAAACAATGAGGTTGTATGGCTCTTTCACGAAGATATCTTCCTGTGCATCATAAAGCCATGTGCCAGTAATGCAAAATGGCTCCTTGCACAAAGCCTCAGAGCCTTCGAAGTAGGTAAGCGAATGGCATGCTGCATATAAGCCATCCTTGTTTTCAGTTTTTTCCAATTCCATAAGCTCACTATCATATGGCTCACGCAGGTAGCTTTGCCCTACAACCGCATAGCTTCGGTAATAAAAGTTCATTTTTGTTTTTGGCCCAATATTTTCTCTTAATTTCACAACGATAGAGATAGCATAGCTATCTGCCTTTGGGTTTTGCCATTCAACCGAAACCCACTTTGCATCTCTGCTCGTGAGCTCTTCGCTTGCTTCGGATTTATATGGCGCATAGGTTTTTCCCATTTTAATTGAATCAGCACTTACATTTACATTAGAGATGAAGGCAGGCTCAAGTGCAACATCATTAGAGTCGCCAGCCCTAAAATGGAAGCCAAGCTTTGATGCGTTTGTTTTAGGGAATACTGCTTGAAATCTGAACTCATACTCTTTGCCAGCCTTTAGCGATGCCGCCTTTGTATTGCCTTCAAATACCCCTAAAAATTCTATTTTTGGCCTGATTATTTCCCCCTCTTTAAGCAGCAAAGCATCTATGTTATAAACCTGCTTAGGCCATAGCTGCAACGTGTTGCTCTGGTAGCTTCCATATCCCTCACGGCTTACAACAATGTAAACCCTTTGAGCAGCTTTTATATCATACTTATATGTTCCATCAACCATGAGCAATTTGCCCTTTGTGATTGAATTATTGTCAATAGCTGAAAACACCTCGAAGTAGCTTTCTTCAAGAAGCTTCCCATCTGTGCCAAATGCCCTTATATTTAACGTGCTTTTTCCTATCTGCAACACAACTTCAAAATAGTTTGTCTCGTCAGGTATTATTTTCCTTGCCTGACTTGCTGAGCCACCTGAAGCAGGATACTTTATTGCATAAGGATATATATCCTCTTTTACATTGCCAAGGTAAAATTCTGCAATTCCATTTTCATCTGTGAGCTTATAGTTTTGGCTTGAAGGTAGCTCAACAATCGCATCAGTGCTTTTATATTTGAACATCACCTTTGCGTCCTTCACCGCAAGGCCATCCTCATCCAAAACCTTAACAATTGTTCTGCCGCTGTTTTGTTCTGTTATTTTTTCAAGTTCAATTGTCACAGAGTCGCTTGCTGTGAAGACATTGAAATCAATTGTTTTTGAGAAATAGCCCTCTTTTTTTGCAATGATTTTATATAGGCCAAACTCAAAAAGGCTAAACCTTACAATTCCATTTTCTTGTGTTTTATCTTCGGCAATTATTTCCTGTGATTCCAAAAGCTTAACAGATGCCCCTTCAAGAGCGCTTTGATTATCTGAAGAAAGAACTCTTACAAGAATTGTCGCCCTTATCGTTCTTCGCATCTCCACAAATGTTTCAGTAGTTTCATTTGCTTTTACATCCGCATCAGTGCTTCCAGAAGAATACTCTTGATCTGGATCGTTTGCATATACGTGGTAAGTTCCAGGCAACAGTGCGCTGAACTCAACAAGGCCATAACCTTGCGTAAATGCACTCTGCTGCTCACCCTCATGCTCCAGAGTAACCTTTATATTTTTGTTCAATATGAGCTCTTTTTTGTCATTTAAAACCTTTACTCGCAGTTTACCTTTCGGGATTTCAATCTGCTTAAACAGCACAATTATTTCATTTCCTTTTTGCACTGTGCGATCAAATGTGTGGCCTTCAAGTGACGCATTCACTATCTTTATCTCGCCACAGTTCAAAGGAAGCGTTACATCTATTAAGCCGTCTTTATCATTGTCACTTTCTTCCCAAGGCAAGATGGCCTTGTTTGAACAGCTTATCTTTGCCTTTGCGGTTTTTCCCTTTGTGGAACCTTTTTCGTTCTCAAATCTTATCACTCTTTTTTCAAGAGGTTTTTCCTTTAGCTTAAGTTTAAAGGTTTTCTCTATGTCTTCTAAGCCAATTGAGAAGCTCCATTTTTCATCCTGATAAAGTCCGCCACCTGCAGAGATTTGCAGCAAGATATTTTGAGGAACAGAGATAGAAACCTTTCCTTCGGCATTTGTTTTCTTTCTAACTAGGTTGCCGTCAAAGATAAAGTTTACATCTATTCCTGAAATCTTTAATCCTTGTTCATCTGTAAAATATGCGGAAAAAACCACCCTTTTCACTTCTGGTGGCACAGGCCTGTTCATGATAAAAAAACCAATTGCTATGATAAATATAACCAAAATAAGCAATGGCAAGAAGCCAAATCGCTCTCTAAGGCCTTCGTACCTTTCTTTTATATTGTAAGAGAATTCCTCAAAATTTTCCCTTAATGGCAAACGTTCACCTTATACTATATTAACTCCAGCTATTAAATTATTTCCCTTTAATGATATTTAAAAAAATTTTGTAAAAGTCAATTGCATTTAAAAGCATGGCCATGCCAAAACAGCTATCTTCCTTACGCAAGCTATCGGCCTTTGCTTTTATATGTGTTTTACCTTAGCCTTTATGCTTGGTGTTTTTTTGCCCTTTCTACTCTGCTTTTATACACTGTGCTGGAATGCCATCTATAGTAGCTTTTAGTGTAGAATCTACGATCTCTTTCTGGTTCCAGAAGAATGTTGCCCTTGTATTGCTGCCTACACCAGCAACGCAAACCTTGTTCTCCTCAACAAGTTTAAGTATCTTTTCCACAGAGGTTATTGCTGCACCCTCAATACCGCTTGTTTCTACTTTCTTTCCCATGCCCTGCGGGGTAATGAATACTGCGTCATCTACTGCACTTACTAGCTCTAGAAGTGCAGGGCTATTCTGCGGGGTAAATAAAACAGTTTTTAGGAAAACACTACCCTGTCTCTTGACATCGCACCATTCTATGCCATACTGGTGTGTCTCAAAGCTTCCAGCACACTGCAATCTGCCAACGCCACCACGCACATCGCGTCTATTGCTGAATGCTTCTGTTACGTCAACATCGCTGAAATCCTTACAACCTTTTACAAGGCCTGTCCACGAAGCAAGGAATGTTGAGGCCTCTTGCGGTTTGTTGTTTATGCTAAGCTGATAGAATGCATAGGCCTTGTTTCTTTCGCCGCCACTAACCTTTAGTATTATGGGTGTTGCAACGCTTGGGCTATAGATGAGATTTATGCCACCAGAGATCTTTTCAAGCTCAAGTAAGACACCTGGAGCATCATTGTTGAGCGTCTTGAAGTCCTTCACAACCCTTGCCTCTATCCATCCATCTGGTATTGGCACCGAATTTGCAATCGTTGTCGTTCTTATTGGCTGCCTTACATCATCATTTATCAGTATTGTCTCTTCTGATTTCTGCCTGAAGTTAATGCCATAGCCTTGCCTGCCGTTTTTGCTATCAACGCCGACAAGCCCGTCAAATGGCATGTAATAGAAGATTGAATCAGGCTCTGGCGTATCAAGCCTCTCAAATCTGACCTCGATTTTTGCATTTGGCACAGTGCCGTTGAACAGGCACCAGCAATCGTTGTTATATGTTATGTTTATGTGCACCGCATACTTGCCAGCAGGCAAATAGCCAGCTTCAGGCCTTAGGAATGGTGCTTTAAACTCAAAGAGCTCGTCGCTTGAGAAATATTTGCCTAAGCCAGTATCTCCCTTATACCAAGAAGGCGTGCTGAAGAAATCCTTTGTTTCAGAAAACTCATGGAAGTCCTTTCTGAAATCAAGTGTATAACCATCTTGTATCAGGTAAGCATTGAAGCTTACAAGTTTCATGGCCTCCTTGAGGTTGGCATTTGTTGGATTTGCAGCAGCAAACTCTGCAAGGCGTTCTGTGCTGTAAGGCTCGCATTTCTCGAATAGGCCTGCAGAAGTGCCAACGAGAAGCTTCGTAGTCAACACATCGTTGCCAAGGTTTTCATTTTGGCATGCGCTTGCACATGTGCTAAGCTGTGGGCTTATGGCAATCTTCGCATCATAGAGCCCTTCTGCTAGATTTGTGAATGTGCAAGAAACTTCCTGTTCTCCAATAACCTTTATTGCCTTTTCTCCTTCCGGACAATTAATCGTAGTGCCTTCTTTCTGGAGAGTCAAAGCAACGTTGACAGTCATTTCCTGATTATTGTTGCTTTTGATGGTGCCAATCACTGTTGCATTTGCACCACTTTTCTCAACCCTTATCCTTGTCACGGCAACATCGAGCTTAAGTGAGTCAAGCTCTTGCGTTTTTTCGCTTAGAACTCCTTCTGCTGAAGGGCATTTTAGGCTTTGGCCTCTTAGCAGCTCATCAATCCTCTTTATTTTCTTCAGAAGTTCTATGCTAAACTGGGTTGCATCGCAATATATGCCAGCGCCGCTTTCGTCGCATTCATTTATTGCAATATCGTCCCAGCTCCACTTCAGCTTTATCTTTGGCTTTGCCTCAGCACCTGTGGAGCCTATTAGTCCGCCAACTTTACAGCTCACCTCAGGTCTTACCTCAGGCTTTATTGGTTTGGACTTATAAGCGTTGAACTGCAAATGGAACTTCTGCAGATACTCTTTGCCCCCTATTACAGTAGGTTCCATGTTGCGCATTTTTTCAGCATCTGCCTTTTTCTTTATTTCATAATTTGTATCATATTCTAATCTGTTTCCATCAACCTTAAGCACCCTATAGATTGGCTTATAAGGCTCTTCTTGAGTAATGCCATTGTTCTTAAAGACAAGCTCAATCTTCTCAGAGCCAAGAGGCTTATCTGGTAATGTTTCAATTTTTGCCTCACCCTTCTCTACAAGTATCTTTGTCTCAGGCTCTTCTTCAAGACCTTTTTGAATTATTAGCTGCAACGTTCCAATATTTAGATCTCTAACAACAACAGGCACTTCAAGCACGCCAACGTTTTGGCTTTGTTCCCAGTATTTGAAAAGCGTGCCTGCAATAAAGCCAATAAGTGCTCCTGTCCATGGATCGTCAATATTTAGAAGGTTGTTCAAAATATCAAGCCCTCCTTTAAGGGTATTCCCCATACTTTCAAGGCTAAGGAACCCTGTTGGCAACCGTGTTCCTTGGGCATTGGCCTTAAAGCTAACAGGCCTTTCAGAATCTCCACTTTGGCCTGCTGGCATTGATGTGCCAAGGGAACAGAAATTATTGTTACAACTTTTGAATTTGTAGCAAGGAGTTTCAGTTGAGCAAGCAGCATCATACTCGCAAAAAACAGCTAGCTCGCAATCGCAAACACGCGTAAATCCTGAACCATATGCTTTCTTGCATTTTTCAAGCGTATCATAGCAGCCTACGCATGATGTTACCGGCTCTGTTTCTGTGCCAGCTTCTGGTTGTGTAGTTTCTTCCCCTGAAGGTTTTGTGCCTTCTGTGCCCTCTGTAGCCGTACAATCATCTTTACAGCATAGAGTCTCTATCTGTCCTTGTTCTGTGGACGAGATTACAAGGAAATCACATCCTGCTGGACATTCCTCATAACTTTTTACTGGATGTGAATTTGCATAATATCCATGACACCTCTGTTCTGGAGTTTGTAGTCCTACCGGAGTTTCTGCAGGCGGTTGAGAAATCGTTGGAACAGGTGTTTCAGTTGGTGTGGTTTTGCTAGTTTCTGCCTTTACACATGGCTTAGCACAGCATGTTACATCACCAACAAGAGCGTAAGCACCATCTGGGCAGCGCTCATCCTCTTTACAATAATATTTTCCAGCGGATTTGCAGATATTTTCTGGCGTCTCAACCTTCTCTGTCTTGCACTTTCCACTGCAGCATGTAACGCCTTCAATTACGCTTTCTTTGCCTTCACATAAGCCTGGCCCACAATACACATAGCCTTTTTTGGCGCACAAATCAATATTCGTGCTTGTCCCCTTTGTTATACATTCTGATGCACAGCACGTTATGTTTTTCACAACTACGACCTTTTCATCTTTGCACATTGTTTGTGTGCCGCAGTATCTATAGCCAGCATCACCGCAAACTGTTGCCGGCAGCGGATTGCCAAAGAAATCCTTGCCAAGCGCCATTGCACGCACTCCGCCATATACAAAGCCAACTATGGCCCAAATTGCGCCTGTTTTTATTGCTTCCCACCAGTCACGCTCGTCATAGCTTATATTTATTGTTTCTTTCTTCATGGGGCAATCGTTTATAAGCAACGCAGTGTCAAACCCATCATAAGGATTGTTTGCATCGTCATAGATATCGAATTCGTAGCGGTTTAGACGCAAGCAACCTTCTGGCTCAATAATAACCCTTATGAGTTTCTTAAATGCATATTCGCTCTCGCCAAGGCTTTTTGTTTTAACATATATTGGGTATTGTCCTGGCAAATCTTGCATTGATGGCAGTACAATTATCTCTTTGCTGTCATCAGCTTTCATTTCAAACTCTTTTTCTGAAACTGCAAGCTCTGTTTCAAGCATGAAATCGATTGGGACTTGGCACCCCTTTGTTTCAATTGTAAAACTTTCCTCTTTGTTGTCCTTTATTCTTATCAAGCTTTTGTTGAATCTTATGCAGTTTTCAATACTTATTACATTAATTTCTGTGTTAATGGTTGCACTTACAATCTGCTTTCCCTTATCTGTTGCATGTTCGGCGCTCAATACTATTGTGGCTTTTGCTGTTCCTGCTATGCCTGCATCTGGCTCAAAGGCGAGCATTGCAGGCAGTGTTTCATCAGCATTTAATGTTCCGCGAATTATTTTTGGATAGGCACTGCTAAGCTCAATACTTGTATCTGAAATATCAATGTAGTAATTGCCAATATGATTTCCCTGCCACTCAATCTTTGCTCCAAGGTTGCTAAGCTTCACAGGCTTGCCATCAAGCGTACAGGTATTTTTCACTGAGAAGTCTATTCTTACTGGATTGCTTTTTGTTGAAGCCTTCCATTCATTTATGCTTACTATTAAGCAGGCTGGGTTGTCAAGCTCACCGCCGAGGCCTATTACAATCTTTGCCTTGCTTTCAGCATTCCAAGTGTGGTTATATGCAGAAACACTTGCTATGAGTTTGCCCTCCAATGCCTTTTGCTCCGAGAGGGCTTTTCCAAAGTCGCTAAGTGGGACCTTTAGAGCAATGTCAAGCTTATTTTGTGGCCCTATCTCCTTGCCAATATATTCAGCAGTTAGCCAATCTTGAACCTTTCTCTCATCGATCAGGCCAAAAAACTCTCCAACAAGCTCTATGTTTTTGAGCTTTAATGGCATGAGCGTTTTATTAAGAAGCCTTACTACTACAGTGTCATCCTGCTTCTTTTGCACATTGAGCGTTATGCCAATCTCAGCAGGTTCTATGACAAGAACATTTCCATCAACGCTTATTTCCTTTCTTGCTTCAGCATAGTCTGCCTTTTCAACACTCAAGGTTATTTTCTCACTGGGCATGAGAGCAGGCACTGTTATCTCTGCAAGGCCAAGAGAACTTGTGCTTGTTTGAAGCAATGCATTTCCACTTTTGTCTCTTAATTTGACTATCGCATCACTAACTTCCATTCCTGACTGTTTGTCTCTCACCCTCACAGTAACCTTATTTTCTATTCCGCTCGGAAGCATCGGTGGCTCTGGCTGGAATGTGTCACCAAGTTTGAAATCCACGATAAACTGCCTTGCTGCTATGATGTTTATAAAGATTGTTTCTTCAAATACATGCGCAAATCTTGTTGGGTCGTGCAACCTTATACTTATGCTTCCAGTAGTGCCTGACTTTGGCAAAAACATTATCTCGCCATGGATCTCCTTTCCAGGCTTGATGTCGCCAACATCTATGTACTCTGTTGAATTTCCGCTTGCATTACCATCTATTTCTGTTTCTGCAAATATCTTGTAATTGCCAAACTCAATATTTTTCTCGGTGTTAAAAATCTTCAGCTTAACATTGCTAAATGTATCTGTTTCTGAGCGGCTGCTGTTCACAATGCTGAAGAAAAGCTTGTATGGTTTGCCAACCTTTGCACTATAGCTTCTGTCAATATACTCAGCGATATTTTCTTCAATATCTAAAATCTTTAGAACGCTGCACCATTTCTCAGAGCAAAGCCTTTCATCGCCAGCACTGTAAACTCTTTCGTAGGCTCTCGCATAAAGCTCTCTTGGGCTTAGGGCATCGCCAAGCGATGCATCGCTCGGATCTCTTACAAATACCCCTTGCTTTATTGCCCAAGCACGCCAGAATATCGGCAGTTCTTCAGAGGCTGCAGATTCCTTAACCTTTATTTTGGCAAATACTGAGATTGTGCCAGGACCATAATTGCTCCACTCTATGTTTGCCCATTTTGCGCCTTCAGCGCTAACAAACTGCATGTCATAGTCAGGACCTTCGTCAGGGTTGAAAGATGTGCTGCGCACAATATTTGGTTCACCTGAAGCGCGTATCTCTTTTATAAAGATGAAATCCTTCTCCATGATATTATATTTTCCAGTTCTTATATGGATGCCAAACTTATCATAGTTTGCATATTCCGGAACATGAAGCTTGAACATAGCAATATATTCCTTGCCTGGCGCAAGCACAACAGCGCTTTTTCCATCTCTGAAGAGGCCTAAGAAATCAACCTTTATATCACCGCTTATTAGCTTTGCTTCTAGCACCACATGTATTGTTCTGTGCTCATTTGGTGCCAAGACCATGCTCTCTGTTGTATAACTTGCATAAGCCTCGTTTGATATGTAAAAATAGATTGGAAGGCCTGAATCAATATTGCTCAAGGTAATTGTTCCATTTAGGTCCTCAATCTTAAGAGGTCCTTTTATCACTTTGCCCGTAACTGCATCTTTAATTATTACATCGCTGAATGGCAGTGCAACATTGTCCTTATTTGTAACCTTAAGTGTTACTGATGCTTTAGGGATATCTAAGGTAATGACTGCAGGCTCTATGTAGGCTTCTCTTGGCATGAAAGTGTATTTGTCGCTCCAGTTGCTTCCAAATCCTTTATATGCAAAAAATTTGTATACGCCTGCTTCTAGGCCTTTAAATTCAGCCTCGCCGTTTATATCAGTTATGCGCTCTTTCAGGCCAAGGCCATTACCATTCTCGTCAAATACTGCAACCTTTGCACCAACTATCGGATTATTTTGAATGTCCACAACTTTTACAATCGCAGCGCCGCCGCAGTCACCGGTGTATTTCTTTAGCTTTATTTTCAAAACGCTGTCTGATTTCCTTACATCGCGAAGCCTCACAATGCAGTAGCTCTCGTGATTGATAACTATGTTATAGCTTTCATCTTTTGTAAGGTTGAATTGCAAGAGGCCTTGTGAATTTGTTTCATCAAATGCAACCTGTGTAGTGTCTTTCATGAGAGTGACTCTGACCTTTTCTATGGGCTCGTTGTTTGCCTCGTCAACAATTTGAAGCTTTATATAGCCGACAATTATTTCCTGAACTTCAAGATTAACTGTGCGATATTCATTTGCGCCTACTGTTATGAAGCTAGATTCTGTGCTTTTGAAGCGCGTTGTTGCCTTTGTCATCAACTTATATGTACCAGCAAGTACTTCAAATGAAGCTTGGCCGGCGCTTGTGCTCTTAGTTTCCATGAACATTGGCGCTGCACCAGTGTCTTTATAAAGGTCAACATATATTGCCTCTTGCACTGGTTCGCCTTTGAATGTAACATTTACAATTATTCTTCCCTTTTGTTCCTGTGGCTTTAGTTCTGCTATTGGGTCCATCTTAACTATCGCGCCATCGCGCACTGCTACATTTTTTAAAGGCTCAAAACCTTGAACGGTTGCAGAAACAAGCAGAGGCAAACAGTCGATTTGCACATCATCTAATTGTATTTTGCCTGAGTAATCGGTGTAGGCTTCCATAGCGCTTGGCGGTTGTCCCTTTTTGTTTGAGCATTCAAATGAGAGATTTACACGCTTGCTTGCAATAGGGTTATTTTCAGAATCTACAAGCCTAAAAGAAATGCTTTCAGTTAATATGATTTCAGTGAGCAGTGCATCAATTTTTAGATTCTCAATTTCAACATCAACGCTTTTCTCAAGCGGTTTTGGCTTAAAGCCATCTTTTGAAATGCGCAAAAGCAAGGTATCGCCAACATGGGCCTTATAAGGCTTGCTAAGCATTCCCTCCTCATTTGTGATCATCGTTATGGTCTGTCCATTTCTTTCAAATTCTACTTTTGCACCTTCGAGGGCATGCTTTGAGCCAAAGCGATCCTGATACTGCACGAAAACATTAACTGAGGCCTCTTTTGGCAGTAAATTTGTTGGTAGGAATATAAATAGAATGTATGCGCAAATAACAAAGATTAAAATTAGAAGCAAGAGAAATGATGGCACAAACCTGTCAATGGCATCTGTTACTCTATTTATTGGTATCTTTGTGCTTATCCTGTCTATGATATCGTAATAGTTATCCTCGAGGTGCGTGTATAAATCCCTTAAAGATTGCATGATTCCCATTTTCTTCTCCTGCTCTTTTATTTTTTAATCTTTGTTTTTAATCCTTACTTATTAATTGATTAATATTATTTTTATAAACTACTGCCATACCACGCTTGGGTTCCACCTTAACCTTAGCTGCGAGTTATTTATGCGGTCTATGCAGATTTCTCCAGTGCTTATCATGTCAATGTATGACTTTATTGATGGCTGCGCAGAGATATCTATGCGCACAGCTCCGCCTTCAGGACCTCTTGTTTGTGGCGTAGAGTCTTCTTCGCCATTGTAATTCATTGCTGCTAGAGCTACAGGGTTCTTTGCGCAGAGTATCTCTAACTTCAAGTATTCCTCTGAGGCACTTGCAGGTACATAGCTTACAGCACCCCAAGCGCCTTGGCCAACTATGAGCTTTGCAGCATTCATGCTCTTTGTCCACCACGTGCAGAAACTCTCTGGCTGTTGTAATCCAAATTCATCCACTCTTACATCCTGTTGATTCTCGTCTTCAACTGCTTTCCACCACACAAACAACTCTTTTATATTTCCATAATAATTTTCATTGCTGAGCTTATAATAGACAACATTCTCGCCATCGCTTGGTGATGCCAATTTAAGTGCAACCGGATAGCTTGGGGTATACTCTATCCTTTTCCCTTTGAGGTCAATGTTCAGCACAGTACCAAATCTGCTTTTTTCAAACTTGTTGTTGTAAGATAAAGCCATTTTTACAAGCCCTGGGGCTCTTGGATAAATTCTTTCACCATGCTCATTGTAGAGCAAGCTTTGCGGCACAGCACCAGAAATGCTAAGGCCGAGCCCATAGTTTGCAGTGCTGTCTTTTCCAATCTCGCCTTCAAAAGATAGATACATGAGGGGGTTTTCACTATACTTTGTTTTAGCACGTTTGTCCATGGCCTCAAGTGATTCTATAAGTGCCAATTTAATAACAAACCTTGTAACTGTTATCCTTGGGGTTTGGCTTGAAAAATCAATGCCAAACCTAGGCTCTATCCTGTAAGCATATTTGCCAGATGCAACCTTGCACTCAAACATTTTTTGCTGAATCTCGTTTGTAAATGTTGAGTCCTCATAACGCTTGAACTCTATGGCATCTGTCTTAATGTTGAGAAGCTTGAATGTTTCATTTGCCTTGTCAAGGTCCTCAACAAGAGCGCTGCTCAAATTGTCTGCCTTAAGATAGGCCTCACTTGTCATGATCTCAGTTTGAGATGATGTGCTTGCGATATCCGCTGCTCTTTGTCTTATGTATTCCTCCATAGCTGGCGATAGGCCGGGCTTGTTCATTGTTGCAAGCATGAATCTCGTATTTCTTGCCATTGCTTTGAGGAATTTTGCCCACTCTGCTTCTGTGGCGCTTATGCTTGTGGCACCAATATTAACTGTTATTGGCTGACTTCTGTTTTTTGTGGCGATGTTTGATGCTAAGCCCTGCAGCAGTTGGTCGTGCAGCGCCCTATATTCATAATATGTTATAACATATGAATTCATGTTTGGCAAGTGCACATCTTCAACGATAGCTCTATACTTTTCCCATATATTTTGTGCATCATTGTTTGTATCCATGCTTTTATCTATAAGACCCAAAGCATTCTCAATACCTATATCATTGCCATAGCATTGCGATAGCAGGCGCTCAAATTCTGCAAATGAGCTCTCCATTATGCCAATAGCATTAAGTTCATCGCCTTGTGGCGAAGCTATCAGATTTGTTAGTGCATTTTCTATGCTTGTTGCATTGCATTCTTGTTGCTCAAGAGTTGGTTGTCCAAGCAAGGTGCCTTCCTTTGAAATAAAGAAGAGGCCATTGCCATTTGATACATCATCTCTGATAACTAGTTGTGCTTTTGAAATCATGTAGAATTTGCCTTCCCCTTCATTTATCTCCTTCATAAGCTCTGGGTTATTCCTTATTGTATCAAGGACTGCCAAATATTCAGGTGGTGCTTTGCTATTCAGCACTTCGATGCTTTTGTTTATTGCTTTGAGCTTATGAGCGATCTGCATTACAAACTGTGCACCATCGCAGAAATAGCCCTCACCTTGTGGTTCTGGCTCGCATGTTTTTGAGGTTATGTCCTCAGAGCGCCAACTGAATAGCAGTCTGTTAAAACCATACTCTTCATACTGCTGTGTGCTGTTGCATGGTTCCATTGAGCCCCATTTTGGTGGTATTGTTGTTTTGTAAGGAAGATTTTCGCAGTTATCGCTTAGCTGCGTTATGCCCCTATTAAGAACACTTAAAGAAACCCTAAGCTTGGCCTCTTGTGTTCCAGCCTTATAATACACCCTTGTAACTTTAACTGGCAGATAGAAATTTATCTTTGCGCATCGTGTTATCATGTTGCTTCTGTCTACCTTCATTACTATGTGGTGCCTATCCTTAGTAAGCTCGAAGTAAAGCTTTACTCCGGACTTTTTATCCTCCCAAACGCTGAATCCTATGGATTGTATGTAATCGTCCTTGCCGCAGAACTCTTTGGTACCTTCAGCACTTGAAACGCTCTCATTTGATCTTGCATATGGCATTACCATCTGATCCGGTGATGGGTTTTCATTCCAGATAAATATATCATCAATGAAGTCATTGTCGCCTAGAGGCTCAGGTATCGTTAGAGCATCTTGATTGAGGCACTGCGCAGGCTCAAGATTTGGGCTGCCTTTGTTCATGAAGCTGCCTACAATCCCTAACCACTGCAATGGATCTTCAAAGGTCACATCAATAGGGAAATATTTTAGGCCAAGAGCTGGCACATACATTGGCACAGAGATTACGCCTGGCGATGATACTGCAGTATAGTATTCTGTGGTAATAACCCTTATTTTTCCAAGTTGCTGCTCAATGGAACCTTCAAGGTCTAGAGAGCTAAATTCCTTTATCTCTGGATTAAACCAAATGTTTACCTCCATGATCTCCCATTGCTCATTCTCGGAAACATCTTGAATCTTTGTTTGGCCAACTATCATGCTCTTAATAAGTGGGCAAGGCCCTTCAAGGGAAGTGCCCTTGCTTGCAGGCGAGTAGCAGTGGAAGTTTTCTAAGGTTATTTGGCCAAGTGCATAGCCAAGATGATAGCATTTATTGTATATGCGTGCGACAGTTTTCTGCCATCCTAAAAAGTTTGCGGTGAGTGTTTTTGGCTCAATGGTCGGCAAGCATTCTCTCTTTATTTCATCATAGCGTACAACCTTTATCGAGAAGCTATCAAGCTCCTCAGCTTTTTTTGTGGACCCAGCAAATCTTCCAAGGATTTTCACATTAAATTTGCCAATCTTTGACGATGGTGCAATCTTTAAGGTTTCTGTAGAACCTGCTTTTACAGTTTGTTTTGTCGGCTCTGCTGAAAGGTCAGGATCTGTTTTTGCAGTTATTTCAACATCCTCGGAGCATGAGTTGTCTATTGTTATCTCTGCTTTTTCTTCTTTGCACTTCCAGCTTGTGCTTTGATCACCAGATGTATATGTACTTTGCCATGGAGGCGTATACTGCACGGTTGGCCAGGTAAGCTGCTGTTGTTGTGCAGTTGCATAAGGATCCCTATCAAAGTACATGTGCGTTAAGCCCCAACCGGTGTCAAAGCCGCATGTCTTAAGCTCTATGTTTTCTTGCCTCACAATCTGCAAGCATTTCATTATGTTGTTCACGCTTATGCTCACATTTACAGTTGCCTTTGCAGTTTCTTTTCCTTTATCGGAGAAATGATCTGCAGAAAATTCTATTACTGGTTCAATGGATGCGCTCTGAATATCCTTGCTTGGAGTAAATATTATTGTTATCTCCTCAGCTGCATTCTTTTTGAAAGTTTCGCTTATAGTAGTTAACGATTCCCCTAATTCTATTTCAGTGCCGATTATATCGCCGCTTGCAATGAAAACGCCGATAGGGCTTTCGCCGCGCCACTTTACCCTTGCGCTAAGCGATTTGAGCGCTGTTGGATTGCCTTGCACGGTGCAGTTGTTCTGTATTGTGAACAGAAGCTTTTTGCTTTCCCCATAGCTTTTTATAGTCCATGACTGAGGATCCACAACAAGGCAGCTTGCGTTATCTAGTTCGCCGCCAAGCAAAATTCTGGCATTTAGCTCCACATCAGATGCCCATTCCTTTGCCAGCTCCTTGCTTTCCGCACTAACGATTATCGTAGCTGCTAGCTCTGTTGTTGCCTTAACGTTCTTTCCTTTTTCAGTAAGCCTTGCTTTAAGCTTTATTGCCAAGCTTTCCGATGGCTTTAGCTCTTTGTCACGATAGTGCTCTACAGCGGTAATCTCAATAAATTCGTTGAGGCCATCAAAGCTTATATCCTTCAGGCTTAGTGTTATGGCTGTCTGATTTTCAACAGAAAGATTTAGCTCAGCTTCCTCGCGAGCATCAGGCTGCAGATCAAGGGTTAGGCTTGGTGGTGTTACTTTCAGTGCCCTTGTATCTATTTTCACCTCATGCACAAATGTTTTGTAGCCAGGCTTTTTAGCAATTATTTTCAGCACAGCGCCGCTTTCAGGTGCTTGAAGTTTGTAAGCGAAAACTCCGTTGTAATCGCTAAGGCCTGATGCAATCTGCGTATTGTTCAGATAGAGAGCAACGCAAACGCCATCAACAGCTTCACCTGATTCCTTATCTGTAAATCTGAAAAGAAGTTCATTGTCTATGAGCGCGACAATTGTTTTTGGAACCATGTCCATTGAAAGCTCCTTGCCTGGCTTTACATCAATCGTAATCAAGTGCTCAAAGAGTGTGCCTTGGGCTCCTTCAATTGCAATCTTCAAAATCGCCTTGCCATCTTTCACGGCCTCAAATTGTACATTACCAGTAAGAGTAGAATTTTGCGGAAATGCTGTGATGCTCACAGAAATTTCATTTTCAGCAGTGCCTTGCTCTTGCGTGCCATCTGGCAGCATTATTGAGTATGCGCCAAACTTAAGGCTGCGCTGCTCGTTCAAAATTTTTAATGTTAGATTGTTTGCTGCGCCTGCAGCCTGTTTGTTTATTGTGAAATTCAACCTATATGCATTGCCAACATCTGCAGAATAGCTATCAGTTACAATTGTTTTTGTCTTGCTGTAAAGGTTCTCAATTGAAAAGCTCTTACAGTATTTTCCATCGCAGAGATTTGCAGCACCAATAGAATAAATTATATCATATGTTGTGGCATAGAGTCCGTGCTTTTCAGGTGTGTCTTTTGCATTTCCAAGGGCTAAATCCTTGGGATCGCGGTCAAAGACATCAGCATAAGCGTAACCTCTATAGCTTAGCTTTAATATTTCTCCATCTGCAATACCATCTTTTACCACAACCTCTGCCTCTGCTTCAAATACCCCTTTCCTAACAGGCATCTTTGAAAAAACCCACTCAAGCTCTGTCCATTTTGCCATTTCATTTGCTGCGCTTGTCAGGTCGCTTGCAGTGCCTACAGGCGGACTGAATGAAGTGCCGCGCATTATTCTGCTTGCTGCAGAATTGGTTCTGCCAATATATGCAATGTCCTCTTCCATGAGATTTGTTCTTCCGCTTACATCATTGCCTGTGCGTATATGAATACCAGCGCCTCTATACTTTTCACTTGGTACAATAAGCCTAAATTTCGCAACATATGTTGTGCCTGCGCTCAAGGTGCTTTCTGCTGTTTTGTCGCCAATGAAGAGACCATCAAATTGCACCTTAAAGGTTCCTTCCTTGAGCAATTTTATCTCCCTTGAGGTTGTTACCCCAAAAACAGGTTTCATAGCAGCTGTAACATATGGCAAATAATCTGATGCAACAATAACGAAGTATGGTGTTGAATCTGTGCGTACAGAGAGCCTTGCTAGACCCTTTTCATTTGTTGTGGTTTCAGCAAGCAAGTTGCCAGATATTAGGTCAAATGCTGATACTGTTGCTCCAGCAACTGCTGCGCCTTGCGAATCGCTTACAATAAATTCAAATGGTGCCTTTGGAATTTCTATTTTAAGCACAACCTCAACTGGCGCTTCCATGTAAGGTTTTACCTCAAACTTTGTCACTACAGGCGGAAAATTTGAGAGCGCTGCCTTTGCATTATATATGCCAGGCAAGACCTTGTCAAAGTTGCATTTGCCATCAGCACCAGTTGTGCATGTTAAGCCTGAAGATTTTTCGTCTTGGGTTAACAGCTCAACCTTTGCATTTTCAATCAGATTTCCTTCAGAATCCTTTACGGTCACAATTACTCTTCCAGCTTCGCTCAATTCGGAGGCATTGTACGTTATATCATAAAATGTGTCGCTAGGTTTTACCTCAAAATTCCTTGTCCACTGGCCTATGGTTACAATAAGGTTGTAAGCCTTGTTCTCAGAAACATTGAATGTGTATTCTCCTTTATCATCCGTGTATTTGCTTTGCACAATGGTATTATTTGCAAGGTCTTTGAGCTCAAGCTTTGCTGATTTCATGGCATTGCCTTTTGTGTCAACAACCCTTACCTTTATCTGATAAACCATCTCAGCTTTTTGCACGCTTATGGTAAAGAGCAGCTGCTCAGAGCCCTTGAGCTGCTTGTATTCGCTTATTAAATCCTTGTATTTTCCCAAGCCTGATATCTTGATTGCGTAACGCCCTGGTTCAACATCTAAGAAGCTTACCGAGCCAGAGGCATCATTTGTAATAGGCCCAGCTATCGTCATCTGGAATTCATTGAGAAGCGTTGCGCTTATCTCGTTTGCAGCCAAAGGTGTGCCTGTTTCAGCATCTTTTATAATTGCAACAACGCTGCCTCTAACAGCAGCACCTTCAAGTTTTATCTCAAATGGCTTGGTATCAAGCTCTCTTGTGGTGTATATGTCATTGCCTATTTTTACTGTCAAGGTTCCGCAATTGCTTGGCACTTTTTCAAGCAGTGCTTCACCGGCACTAGCAGTTGCGCTTTTTTCCCAATCAGCCAAGGAACATTTTGCTGAAAAATTCTTTACCTCAGTTGCCTTTTCTTGCGTCTCATCCCTATAAAAAATTACCCTCTTATCAAAATACGTTACAATTTCAACATCGAGCATTAAAATTCTTTCAGCATCATCGCTAAGCTGCATGGTAAGCGATTTTGACGCGTTGCTATAGGTTGCTTCCAAAGTAAATTTCTTGTTTGCAGGAATTTCAAAATTGGCCTCGCCATCCGGCCCAGTAGTTTTTTCCATACCTTCAAAAAAGTCGCTGCGCACTGTAACAACTGCGTCTTTTATTGGTTGCCTTTGCTTGTCGAGTACCCTTATCTTCAAGTTGTATTTTTGCTCAGGCCCAATAACGCCTGTATGCTGGAGCAAGAGATATGCAATGATAATAAGTGCAAGCACTAATATTAAGAAAAAAACAGGCTTCGGTATGTGATGTTCTTCAAGCCAAAATTGGAAATTTTCCCATTTCTCCCTAAGCTTTTCGGCAATTTGCATCTTAAAACCCTACTTAGCCCATTCTTTTACTTATATTTTATATAGTAAATGCATTTGTAATTTATTAACCTTTTCTTTAAATATTTAATGTTTTTTTTAATGTTTTTTTCCAGATCCACAAAAATATCGCAAAAATGCCAAGAAATCTTTTTCTGGGCCATGAGATGCAAATTTGAAGAAAAAAAGGGCTTTATGTAGCTAAAAGCTGACTATGTTGCTTCAGGATAGCAGCCTGCATATGTGCCGGCAGACTCATATGTTCTGCAGACCCAACCTGAAGTGTTACAGCCATTGCGCGTAGGCTTGTGCTCAAGGGTGCAGCCAGCGCTGCTTAGCACATCACCTGAGTCATAATTTGGATTGAATGGTGTGTAGCTTCTGTCTGTCACCTGAATGTTAAACTTTACATTGCGATTTCTATTTACCTTATAATTTGCATCACCCTCTATGAATGTCATTGTAAATTGTATCTCTGAAAGTTCAGCACAGCAGCTCCAGTTTGCAACCTCGCACATCCTGTGCTTCTGTTCCTGCCCAGATACGCTAGCCAAAAAGCCTTCACAGATATCTTCGCCTATGTAATTGCCAGTTGCATCAGCAGGCCACAGGATTTTTGTGCCTTCAAGATAGTAACCAATGCGCCTGTTCTGTGGCAAAATAAAGTTGAATGGGCATGCGCTGGGATTGTTTGGCTCTTGTGGTTGCGAGAGTCCAGTCAACGCAAGGCCAGGGCTACTTGAAAATTCTATCTTTTTTGAAGAAGTTGCCTGCACATATGTATCAGTAACATTCACATAGCAATCGACTCCAGCTACTGGCGCACTTTTTCTCACAGAAAATTCTTCACTGCTCAAAGGTGCCAAGTGCTGTTGTGAAAGCTCACATATGCGCCTTTTTACAAGCTCAGCTAAGGTTTCTTTCATGTTTGATTTGTCTGATGCATCATAGGAAAACCCATAACCTCTAAATGTTCCTTGCACTGTTGTCAGCGCATTTTTTGGCGCTCTTGGGCATGCTTTGTCATCTATATACCTTGCTGTTGGGGGGAAATATGGGTTTTCCCTTGGCCTGCAGTAGCCATAGTCACACATGCCCAAAGCCATCGAATCAATCTCATTGTGGATTCTTGGCGAGAGATAACCATAATCGCTTGATGAATTTATGTTCTGCAGGTCAGAATGCAGGAAATATCTTGCATAAGCCATTGCCTTAAAAAGCCTCAAAGGAACATACATCTTTATATCGTTTCTTGGCAGTATTATTTCCCTTTGCTCCTTTCCAGTGACTAAGTCTTTCACAACAATTCGTGGTAAGCTTTCATATTGCTCGTTTGTAAGTTTTGATAAACGAAGATTTATGTAAAAGGTGCCTGTTGGGCAACCTGCAGGGGTACCATCACACTTTACAATTTGAATAAAATCGTCTTCTTCAGCTGAGTTTAATATCAGCTCTAAGCTTATTTCTTTTAATTTTTCCATATCTCCAACCACTTTGACCTCATACCTTGCTTCATATACCAAGCCCTGCTTATATCTTTCAAACATTGTCGGCATGCTCTGGGAAAGCTGGTAGGCAAGCATAGGCCTCTCTCTTTCGCCAAAGTAACCATGTACAAAGCTTTTCACAAGTTCCTTCCAATCAGCCCAAACATTCAGGTCATTCAAGTTAACCTCGTTTTCACTCACATATTTTTCTATTTGTTCTCTCACAAAATGGTTGAATGAGCTTAGCACATCTGTACGCATTGTTCTCATGACTGCTTCTAATCTTGCATCTGCGGTTGTGCCTTCAATTGCTGTGCTCGTTTCCCTTTCTGTGGTGATCATGATAAGCACGAGCATTGAGCCGATCATAATTATCATTGCCGCAAGAAGTGCGGTGAAAAGATTGAAACCTTTTTCCCTCATTTAATCACCTTTTGCTTCTTTATTTGCTAAGAGCAATTGGCTAAGTTTTTTTGCATATATTGTATGCATCCCAAAACTTGTATTTGGCCTCAATATCCATTGCATACCTTGCTGCTTTTCCGGCATCCTTGTCCTTGCTTAGAACTTCAAAAGCTGCCTTTATGTTATCTGAGTTTGCAGCCATTTTTTCGCTTATGTGAAGTGCAACACATTTTATCGTTGCATTAATCTCGCTTTGTTCGCCCTTGTACCATTCTCTTTCTATTGCGCATGGCTCAAAGTTGCTGGGCTGAGTGCTCAAGGCAGCCATTATAAGCGCCTCATCAACGTTGAACGTAATAGATGCTTCCTTTATTGTGCCGCTGTTTTTATAATATGCAACAACATCGCCTGCTTCTAATCCTTCTCTAACAGCAGGCGCTAAGCAACCAAGCATTTCAGAGAGGCCTTTTTCTCTATACTGCGAGCAATCTTCGTGCCAGAAAATTTCAGGATTGCTTGCCACCGCTTTGCGCATCTCTTCCAATTCCTCTGCGCTGTCAACAAGTTCAAATTTGTAGTGTGGTGTTCCGTAGTCGTCTTTGCTTATCGTTATCTTATATGTTCTATTCTTGTAAAGTTCTGGGCCTTCATAATTCTCAATAAGCTTTCCAGGATCGCCGATTTTAACAGAAGCTTCAGGCACAACGCCTTTTTCCATAAGGTTATTTATTCCACTGCGCACATGGCTAGAGTATGCCCAATAGCCGGCAGCATTGGATGCAGCGCCGCAAGCAACGCTCTTTGCAAGGCGTCCCCAAAACTGCCTGCTTTTAAGCATGTCAAGTAAGCGTCTGAACCTTCCTGGCTGCTGCACGTCGCCAATTACATCATCACCAATATTCTCCAATACGTTTTTGCCGTATGTTTCTATAAGCTCATCTCCATGCTGCGTTTTGACTGCTTTGAGCGCCCTGTTTATAATTGGTTTCAAATCTTCCTTCTTTACCTGAAAGCTTCCTAAAGCATTTTTTATTGTATTGGTAAATTCAGTTTGCTGTGCAGCGCTAAGATGCGTGCCAAACCCTTTAAATCCAACATCATCTATGTGCTCGACAATTACCTTTGCTACATCATCAGCATTGCTGCCAGGAACTATATCATTAATTATTTCATCAACACTTATTTGGCCAAAGAAATCATCAACATTTTTTGCAAACAACTTTTCAATTTCGCCACCTTTAACATATCTGTGACTAAGAAGAGTCTTTTGGACTGCTTTGTCAGCGGTTGCTTTGCTCCACATTGAATTTATCAGTTGTCTATCGCTTACAATCTCCGCGAACTTTTTACCACTATTTTTGCGTAGCGTTGCAGCGATCTGTTTTTGCAGAGCTGCTTTTAAATCTGGTGTAAGTGCTTTAACAAATGCATCGGATGCTCCAGAAAGATATTTGCTTGTAAATGTTTTGGTTGCTTGCTCGCTCATCTGCGCTGCGATTGTATCTATTGCGCCTGTTTGACCTATTGGGAGATTTGCCCAGCCTTTGGAGAATATGTATGCGCGCATGTCGTTTGCAAGCCAGTCGGCTTCAGCGCCTAAGATTGCAGCTGGCACTGCATTGTCCCAGAATTCATCCATTGCTTCGCCATAAAGGCCTACATCTGTCCTTGGGGTTGCCTTGCCGCTTGTCCAAGGCCCATAGAACCAGCGCAAGCGGCTTTTTACAGCTTCCCATGCCTCGTTAAGGCTGTTCAAAAATCCTTGGCCACCGCGAGTTGTTCCGAGCAAACCGCCAGCGGTCGCAGGCAGGCAGTCGATAAAAGCGCTTGTGAGCGCCTTTACGCCAAAAGGATCAAGCCCGGTTACCCAATGGCATATAAAAGAGGTTGCTAAGCAAGTGCCGAAGTAAAGCCCATAACCCTGCTGTTTGAGGCCCAGTATCTTTTTTCCAACTGGTGAGCTATCAATTCGCCCCTTGCCGGCTTCTTCCATAAGTTCCTGTGCTCTTGTCAACCTGTCTCTGGCTGTGAGGCCTCTTACAGCAGCAGCAAACTCAATGCTTTGAGGTTCACCCTTCCATCCAACAGTGGTATAGAATACCTTCTCCTTACCTGGCTCAACCTTTTCCTGCGCTATCCTCTCAAGAAGCTTGTAAGGATGCATGCCACAGAGCTCAAGCGTTACCTCGTGCCACAGGCGCATTTCTTTTGTTGCAAATGCGATGCTTTTTGCCTTTACCTTGATCTTCTTTCCAGCAGCGAGCTCAAAGTATGATTCATCAGCCATAATGCACAGCTTGAACTGCTTCTTGTAAACCTTTCCCTCAGCATCAGTTTGCCCAAGTTGCAATAATGTTCCTTGCTGTACGTCAGAATATTCAACAAGCCTCTTGTTATCTGCCTCGAACCAAACATCTTTTATGCCCGCTTTTTCATTGTCGCTCATTAGTGCGAGGTTTGTCCTGAGTGCAACGGCTTCTGAAATCGTGCTTACAATGTTCATGTCAAGGCATGTTGGCATTGCATAATAAAGCTCGGCTTTTTCAGGACCCTCAATCTTTAGCTCGCCAGCATGCTCAAGCTTTGCAATTACAAGCGCGCTTTCGTCCTTGGTGATGCACGCATCAATTGTAAAAGAGCCTTCCATAAGCTGTTTAAGTGCTTCGCTTGCTTTGCCAACAAGCTCCTGCTGGGTTTTCTCATCAACAGTTGCATAAAGCTTATTGACCTGCGCAGACATTGTTATTGGCTGTGCCTGCTGGTATGAGACTTGTGGCATTGAAAGCTTAACTATGCCTCCTTCTGAAATCTCACCAACTGTAACCCTGAGCTTATTTGTTCCTGCAAGCGCATTTGCTCTGCCACTATCTTCAAATATTTTCTGAGCAAATGCCTTTGCAATCTCGGCCATGCCCGCTTCGCCTTCAATTGTACCGAACCATGTGTTGTATGAGTTCTCCTTTGTTATGCCCTTGTCCAGAGGCAAAAAGCTTGCAATGTTTTGTATGCGAGGCATGCATTCAGGGGTAAGTTTTCTGTCCTCAACAATCTTTACAAATATGAAAAAGCGCTCTCTTGTAAGCTTTCCTTGGATATTCTGCAGTGCACCTTGAATAGAAATCTTGTAGCGCCCACAACCTGTGAGAGGCTTTGAGATAAAGACCTTATTTGCAGTGAAACCAGTTGCGCTTTTTAGGATTGTGTCCATATCAGGTGCATAGTCAACAATGAATGTTGAAAGCTCTCTCACTTCTCTTATCTTTTTCTCAAGGATTTCCTTTGCAAGGTTATCGTTTCTCATATATACTGTATAAACCTCTGGAACTATGCCCATGGAAGAAAAGCTGCAAAACTGTGCAGATTCACTGCAGAGTGGGTAATTTGCAATAGCATCGCTTTGCTGCAGCACCCTGTCAACCTTTTGCAATGCGCTGTTTATTTTCTCCGCAATATATGAGGAAAGCTGCGAGGCATCGCAATAGCCAGCATCACAGCTTTTGTCTGCAGCCATTATTGGGAATTGTATTGCCTTTTTTACATCCTTTGGTTCGTTGCAAACCTGAATTTCAATTTCATTATATCTTAGCTTGTCGTCAACGTCAGGTCTTTTGCCAACCTCAACAACAATCGGCACTGGATTTGATTCAACGAAGCGCTGGCTGTTCACGAGCAAAGCGCTTACAATTATGTTATCAGGCCTCATGGTGTTGAAGTAATCGCCATGTTTTGTAAGCATAAGTTGTGCTTCCACACTTTCGTCCGGCATGACATAATCTTTGTTGCCTAGCAGAACCAAGCTTAGGGAATTATTTCCTAAGGTTTCAGGCTTTACGCTAAAAGCCCTAAGCACCTCGCCACAGCCATTCTTTATTGTAACCTTTTTGGTTATGATGCCTTGAGAAGATTCCTCGCTTTGGAAGTAAAGTTCGTCAACAGGTGCAAGCCTTATACACTGCGCTGTTGAAACAAATATCCATACAGTGACAACCTTTTCAAACTGCCTTCCATCAATAGTTGCAGTAAGAGCAATTTCGCCTTTGTGAGGCCCTCTTTCAAGAGATAGCGCAGTGCTTGTTGCTAATATTGTCTTTGGCTCCATTTCTTGGCCTGGTGCAAGCGTTACAGAAAGGCTTGCACTTGCAAGCATCGGGCTTCCATGCAAGTAAGGTGTTGTTGGCATTTGCATCTTTTTTGCCAATGATTCTGGCTGCAAGGCCAACTGTTCTTTTGCTGCATCAGCACTTAAATCATTTCCAAGAATGTACATTGATATCTGTTCTGGTGCCTTAACACTCCATCTAATGTTTTCAATTGTTTTCTTTCCGAAGTTCTTTGCAAACAGTGGTGCGCTGCCGCTTAGCATTCCCTTTGCAGGATCCATGCTCATAAATATCGGGATGTTGTCGTTTGTCTGCAGCGCGATTATTGGGTCTGTGAAGTATATATTCAGCGCAACGCTTTTTGTAATCTCAGGGGCATCAAATATCAGCGAGGCTTCTACCTTCTCTTCAAACACACCTGCTCTTTCAATTCTGTTGAAGAGCTTTGCCTCGATTGTTTTCTCTTCGCCAGGGCCTATTGAAAAGTTCTGCGCGCTAAGCTCAATGTTGTTGTCATCGCTTGCGAGCAAGAGCGAGAAATTTATCGGCTTTGTGCAGTTCTCAGAACTTATGTAGGTTATGGTGATAGGCAATGTCTCTGATGAATCCTTCATGCCATTCATGTGCAGATCTGCTTGCGATTTATCGAGGGTTATGCACTCAGGTGGAAGCTCCTTGTTGTAGGAAATCTTAAGCCTTGTCTTTGTGCTTATGTTTGCAAACACAGATGCACTTATTATCATGTCAGCTTCAGCATATGCGCGCTTTTCTAAGTCCCCTTTGTACGCAACCTTTATTGCAACATTTGCAGATTGACCAGGTCTTATCTGCTGTGGCAGAATAGCTTCTATATTGAAATCGCTAAGCTGCCCGCTTACATTCTTTATCTCATAAGATAAATTTTCTGCAACGTCGCTTGACTTGTTAGCAAGCCCTACGCTAGCAACCTTTTCGCGTTCGCCTTTACTAAGGCTTATCTCTATAACTGGCTCTATGCTCAAGATGTTCTCTGTTGAAATAACAACAGGCAGCTGCAACTCCTTGTAATCGCGTGCCTTTGCAAGAAGCACATATTTGCCTGCATTAAGCGTATCTGTGGCAAGCAAATAAACGCCATTGAGGCCATTTTCAGGAGTGCTGTTGCCTGTTGTGCTAAGCAAGGTATCATTATCCTTCAGTATTGCAATAAATGCATCTTCTATGGGCTCTGAGGTTTCGACATCCTTAAGAGAAACCCTTAGCTTTTCCCCCAATTTTATAAGCCCATTCTTATAAAGCTCTGCACGCATCTCTCTTTTTCCAGAAATGTTAAATTGGGCCTTTTTTGAGATGTCAATGGCTGCAGATTTTACTGAAACCTCAAGGCCAGAAGTACCTTTCTGAATCGCTTTAAAGTATGCCCTAAGAATTTTTTTCGAATCCTTGCTTTGCTGTAGCTTGCCAGCAAGGCTCTGGCTCTTAAACTCAAGAGGTGGGCTAAATATGCTTACATCCTCGCTTACATTGCCAAGCATCACAGCTTCATTTAAGCTTTTCACCAAAAGATCTGCTTTTATATCCTCTGATGCAATAAAGCTAATGTCTAAGGCATAAACGCTTTCTTCTGTTGCAGAAAAAGCGTCAGCCTTGTAAATGTTCCTGTTTGAGTCAACAAAGGAAAATTCGATGCAGAGCTTTTCATTGCACGTTGGCTTGCCTTCAAAGATTTTTATTTTCACAAGCTTTGTTTCTGCATAAAGCGCCTGCTTAGCAGCAACAGACTTTTCCGTGCCAAGCACACTGTCGGGTGGATCGCGGAATACCTGCGTGCCCAGCTCAGCCCATGCGCGGTAATGAACCTCAAATTCACCCTGCTTGTTGATATCCTCTGTTTTAACCTTTACGTTCACTATGCTCTGCGCTGGTGCGCTCTCAAAGTATAGTTCAAGCCATTTGTTGCGCTCGCCTGCGCTGCCTTTTGCAGTTAAATCCTTAGCTTCAGCATTAGGTGGCTGATAGCTTTTGCCATATGCAAATTTGCTTGCATTTCCATCAAATCCATATATTCCAATCTCCTGAGAATCCGCAAAGGCAACATTATCTGGTCCAACTCTGATGTGCATGCCTGCCTTTGCTCCTTGTGGGAACCTTGCATTGAATCTTAGCCATGCAAATTCACCAGCAGTTACACCATCGATCTCCTTGCCTTGCGCATCAAATATGCCTACAAATTCTATCTGTGGCTTGGCATCTTGCTCTCTTGTTATGACCTTTATTTCTGCAATGTTATTTCCATCAAGTCGCACCTGCTGTTCAAATTTCTTTCCATCTGGGGTTTCAAGGCTTAGCAGGAAGCTTTCTTGGCCTTTTGCATCGAACAAAATTATTCCGTCTGTTTTGCCTTCGAAAAGAACATCGCCTGCTTGCGTTGTTATCTTCGCAATGCCGCTGACTGGCTTGTTGTCTTGGTCAATTATGCGCAGCTCAACAATATTTTGCTTCCTAGCAAGCCTTATCTCAACCTCCTGGTCTTTGCCAGCAATTACGTCAATTATTGTCTCAGCATATTCCTTCTCAACCTCTGCTTCAATAAGGATGTTGCCTTCAGGCAGCGACTCAACTATGGTGCCTGTCACGCCTGTTTTCCTTGGGGGTATTCCCAGAGGTATCTTTTTTTCATTTACAACGCGGTAAAATCTTACAGTTGCATTTTTTGCCTCTCTGCCAGAATAATCGATAACCTTTATCTTTACAAGTGCAGAGTTGCTTGCAAGCGCGCTCTCCATTACAATCTCGACAGTGTCCTTTGTTGTGTCGACCTTTTGGAATGAGGGAAGAAAGCCCTGCTTGAATGCAGTCACATAATAGTTTTTATTCGAATCAATTCCTTCAAAAACAGCCTTTCCAGCAAAGTCTGTTTTTTTGCTGTTTATTTCCAAAAAGTTTTCATCGAGAAGTGTTACATCTGCACCTACCTGAATGACCATGTCCTTTGAGAAGACCTGCACGGTTAGCTGCTTGCCGCCTTTTTTCAAGTATATCTTCCAGGAGACCTCCTCCTGCCTCAAAACAAGCTCATCGGTATATGTTTCATAGCCGGCTTTTTCAACAATTATCTTGATGTTTGTGCCATAGTTGATCTTTGCATGGTGCTCGCCTGTTGGTTCAGTAACATCAGAGATGATTGCGCCTGTTGCCAAGTTTATAATCTTGATTTTGACATCGCGCACCAATGTCTTTGAGTCTGCATCAAATACGCTTACAAGGAGCTCTGTTTGCCCAGCAAGGCCAGCAGCACTTGGCACAAGTTTCATTGTTTTTGTTTCGTTCTCCTTAAATCGCACTACCTCTTGCAATTGCTCGTAGCCATCAGCAGAGCAGCTTAGCATGACATCAGTATCTACAGGCACGCCATAAAATTCTATTACGCCACCAGAGCTTAATGTGCCGGCAATTGATTTTCCCCCAACAGAAACGTTGCATTTTGCATTTGTGACCTTTGTTGAGGTTTCAGAATCTGAAAGAAGCAGCTTTCCAACAATGCTTTTGATGTTCTTGTTAAGGACAAGTGTAACGGACGCAGTGCTAGAGTTGATTTCAATATCTTTTGTTGCAGTGGCATAGCCTTCCTTTGAGGCGACAACTGTAATCGCTCGCCCATAATTTATTTCAAGTTTTACCTTTTCACCATTTTGGGCAGAATCTATTGTTTTTATTGCTTCGCCAGTTTCGTTCAGAATTGTGACCTGCACTTCGCTCAAAGCATTGCCAAAATCGTCGCGTATGCCGAGGGTTAAGGTTGTGCTTACCTTTGGTGCACTTGAAAAAGTGATAAAAAGCACAACAAGAAGCACAAATGCTGCAATCGTGAATGGCAGCGATGGTATTCCTCTATTTTCCAAAAATTCCGCATAGCTATATGCAGGCAAGCCTTTTTCCTGAAGAAATGCTAGCAGAGCAAACCATTTCTCTTCAATCTTCGCATAAATTGAGCCAAGCCTATCAGTAATCATCTTTCCACGCGCCTGCTTATTTATCCTGCGGAATATTGCCTCTGCAGTAAAAAATGAAAAATGTTATTAATATAATTATTGTTAGCACTTTTTTAGTGTTTTTTCGATTTTTTTGTGCACAAATTAAGCTTGGGATTAGATGTTGCAAGCAAGAACCAGGCCGCATAATAGCAAGCGATTCCCACAAAGAGCGTAAGCCTGAAAAGGAAATTATGTATAAAATCTATATACGCAACATTTTGGCTAGTGACAATTGCATGCACAGTAAGGGCAATGCGCAGCACATTCAAAAAATTGACAAAGAAAATTCCTGCTAAAATTCCAACTACCCTCTTTCTTATTGAGATGCCAAATGACGCCAAAATCGCGCTTGTGATAATAGTGCTCTCAAGCAGGCCTGTGCAAAGATAGCTTATCTCTATCAAATATTTTCCGTTTACGAGAATTTGCACAGGCTCGCCTAAAATTATGTTGCTTGAATATCCGAACAAGCTAAAGGCAAATGCGCAGAGCAAAGCAGTAAAATGTTCAAAGAGCTCAACGGGCAGAAAAGAGATTAATGTGTAAATAACAAAAAAAGATAATAAAAAAACTGCAAGAAACCTTGCAGATATTCTTGCTTGTTTCTGCAGTTCTTTTTTGTTAAAAAGCTCTTTTAGCCTGCCTTTGGTTCTCTTTCGCTTACCACGAGTCTCAAGGCTTCTATGTCTCTCGCTTTTTTTCAAGCAAGTTCACTTCACTACTTCACAAATCTTAGCACAATGAGGCAACATTTCTGATCCTTATAGAAATCACTTTCAAGGCATGCGCACTTGAAAGAACTGCCATCCATCCATTCTACCTTTATCTCAGGCCCAAGGTCATCCTCTATGTATTTTCTTAGCCTTGTGGCAGGTGCATGGCAGATAACGGTAAAGCTTGCCTCTCTGCTGCTTCCCTTGTACTTTATCATTGAGCCATCATTGCGCGCAACCCATGGTTTTTCACCAGATTCTGTTTCGCCCTTCGAAATTATTTCTGTTTGCTCCATGAAGTCACCAGGGCTTATGCAAATCTGCTCTTTTTCAAGCCCAACGTCTGCAGTTGTAGCAAGGTTTTCGCTTGTAACAATGCCAACTTCCGGCTTGAATGTTACCTTTCCACCGTGCACAGGTGTAGCCAATTTTGTTGTTGCGTCCTTTAGCTTGTTTACCATGGCATCGATGGGATTCTGGGATATATTAAACAGCCCAGGTATTATTCCTAGAACACCTAGTAGTATCACTAGAATTGTCAGCGCTATGATTGCTGAAATAAGGAGCTGAAATGTGGAAAAGGCTTGGCCTTTTGAGTTCATCATTTTCACCTCTCATCACAAGTACTTATACAATTGTTTGCCACATCACAAGAATGTTACTTCTCATATATAAATCTTTTGTGCATGAATTGCCAGCACGAATTGTTGCGTTGCTTTTTGCACTAACTTAATCTACATCGGGTTCTTTGCCAAACGAGATGTAGCATTTTATTTCGCAGTCGCCGACGCTCATAAGCACGCACTGATAATAAACATCCGTTGTAAATTCTCTATTTAGCTTAACGCTTCTCTTGTCGCTAGAGACCTCAATTATCATTCCATGCGGCGCTTGAAATTCTATGCATTCTGAAGGGAACTTGTAAGTCTCGGCAAACTGGCCTGCTGAATATAAGCCAGGTGGCAATATAAGGTTTTGTTCCTTTGCTTTACCATACTGCGGATTTGAGGTGAATGCTGCAAGCGCATTCTTAAACCCCTTTTCAAAGCGTTCCTGGCTTCCTTTGAGCTGGATTTCATGGAAATAATTTATGACTGAAATTATAATCACAAGCATCGCAAGGCCAAATATTACCGCAATCAAAAGCCTAAAAGGCCAGAAGTATCCTTTTTGCATTTAAACACCAACAGCCATGGTTTCAAGCAAAGTATTTGTTGCCATCACAGTGACAATGTATATCACAAGTGCAAGCGAAAGATACTTTGCAATGTTAATCCTCAGCAGAAGCCTGTTTCTTTCCTCAAGCATTGTGACGAAGTAGAGGATTATTGCCACGACCTCAAATACATAGATGCCCGTTATCATGATAAACTGCAATGGGTCTGCAATGTATGCAAGGGCTTCCGGCTTGATAAAGCTGCTTACGCTCACCTTTGCAAATGATTCGCTGAGTGCACCTAATGAGCCCATGTTTCCCACATTTGAAACGCTAGGCATTGATAGCTCCTGCGCGCTTGATGCGATGTTTGCCATGGTCAACACCACGATTTTAAAAAGCGCGGTCGTGATTCCAAGAACTACGGGCGCGATAATTACCGCCATGGTGCGCATTGTTACGGCAATTTCATCTATGAGCTCCCTAAGCGACTTTGCAACCTTTTCTGTGTTGTCAAGCTGAATTGATAGTGAAGCAAGCGTTCTTGCAGCAATATTTGTGCCGAGCTTTGAGGCATCAACAACAAGCTGCATGCCTGTCCTTATGATCTCTGATGGAACCTTTGAAATTGAGCCAAACCTTGAATCAAAAACAGCGGAATCAAGGGGCATGCCAAGCAGCGTTATGTTATCAATTGTTTTTGCAAAAACAGTTTTGCTTATCAGCGCGTTTGGCAAGAACTCACATGTTTGCCTTAAAGCCTCTTCCATAGGCCTGTTTTCCCCGAGGCGCGAAGCCATGATATACAAGGCATCTTTAAATTCCACTTCCATTGTTTGTATTTCAAGCTGTGCCTTTCTCTTATATTTGCACGGATAGTAAAGGAAAATAAATATACAGAGGGCAATCGTCATTATGATTCCAAACCAGAGGTTGTAAGGCGTAATGTCATTCTCGCTTTTCATGAAAAACAGCTTCTTTTCAAAGAGCACGCGAACCTTTGCGTTTTGCTGAGCCACCTTGCTGCTTTTATCAAGTGAGCTTGCAAGATACTGCTTGTAAAGTGGGCCATTTGGTATATCAAAATAGTCCTCTCTGTAACCACTTCTTTTTAACACCTCGCTCTCTGTTCTATCAGCCCTTATGATCTGCACTGGTTCTTCGCCATATTTGCTCTTAAGTAAGCTCTTTGGTGGCAGGCCCTCAAGATGGAAATAGTAAGAGGCCATAAGGCCTAAAATGGCAACAACCATAACAGCAAGCGTTACATCAATGTATGCATTGCCTAGCTTTATCTTGTTTTTTGGTGGCAAGCCTGGGTAGTTATCAGGCACATCAGGCGCTTCCTGCGTAGGCGGCCTCTGCTTTATTATGCCTCTTGCAAAATAAAGCATGCCCAAAGGTATCGCAATATTGTATATTGCAATAATGACAAAGGGATTTGCAAGCGGTAAGCCACTAAATACAGAGCCAATAGGCAATATTATCATCAGTATTAATGGCAAAAGAACGCCCACAAAAAATAGCACAACAGCAGGCTGTTTGAGGCCTCTTGCATAGGCATCCATCTTTTCCTTTATTGTCGCAAGAAGCTCCTCCATCGTCCTATTGAGCACCATGTCGCGCTTTGCTTCCGTGTCTTCAAGTATTGATGCCCTTATCCTAATAAGCGCGCGTTTGAACTCAGGCGCATAGGTGCCCCAGCGATATGCAAGAGCATCTAGGCCTTCTGCAATTGTGGTATAGACGCCAATTCCAATATCCCATAAAAGTTTCTTGAACTCCTCTGCAATCTTGCCACGGCTGTGCTCCGCTGCAAACTCAACAGCCTTTTCAAGGTTTGGAGTAAGCTTCATGGACATTATCATGTAGCCGATTATCTCAGGTGTATATCCCAATGCCTTTTTCTGCTCGCTTTGTGCAGCAGCCAAAGGATACATATAGACAAAGCGAGTTACAGCTATGACTGCCAATACGAGAACAAGCAAGAGGACGTAAGATGCATATGGCATAGCTGAAAATATTTCTAAAGCTGGGCTAGAGGCTAATGCAAACCACGCAATGAATGCCACAGCAAGCAAAACTATGCCTGTGAAGTTTACCGCTGCTGAAAATTCCTCTGGATTTAGATCCCAGTTCAAAAAATCTATTGCAGCGCTGTGCGCTTCAGAATATTTTGCCTTGCCACCCAATGCAGGCATCATTGAATGGATGCGCTTGCAGAACATCACAAACCTTGGTGCCTTTTTTCTCAGAAGTTTTTCCTCTGATTCTTGCGGCAGGCCTCTTTCGACTACGATTTTCTTGTAAAGCTGGCCTGGTGTAACCTCAAAATCGCTTTTTTTTGGCATTGCCATGAAATCACTCATGTTCCTTTTAAGGCCTTTGGAAGAAGCCTTTCATTTACCCAAGCCTTCCATGCTTCAAGAATCTCCTCATAGTTTACCTTTCCGAAATCCCTTATTTGCCGCTCTTTTAGCAGCATGAGCTTATCGTTTGCTGTGCTGGTATACTCTGCTTCCAAAAGTTCAGGCACATTGTTCTTGTTTTTCAGCTCGACTAGGTAGCGCTTAGATTCAGCGCGCATCTTTATGTCGCGCCAGATTTCTTCCATTGAGAGCCCAGAGGTTCGCGATATTTTGTCGAAAAGCTCAGATTCTTTAAGGTTATCCTCAAGAAGCTCGAGGTTATCAGCCTTTGCATTATAGCGCATTATATCTAATAGGCCGCCTTCTTTTGCAGGCTCTTCAATCCAGTGCTTTCTTATTTCAGTGATTTCAACAACCCTTCTGTTGCTTTTCAGAGAACCGTAGAACCTTATAGGCCTAGCAGTTACGACAATATCTGTTGCTTTGAACGATGTTGTAGGAACCTCCAAGTCATTTACGACGCGGTCCCATACTGCATATGCAGAGTCAGCGTGTATTGTGCCTATGACTACATTCCCAGCTGCGCCTATGCGCATTGCTTCGTAAAGCGTGCGCGCCTCCTTCGAGCGCACTTCACCTATCACTAAAGCGCTGTTGCCTAAACGCAGCGCAGTCCTGAGCGCTTCTTCAGGCTCAACCTCAACCTCTGTCTTGGAAACGCTTATTGGTGACCTTGTTTTCAGGCGCTGAATATTGAAGCCAATTTTTTTCATATATTCCACAGGAATCTCAAGGGTATCTTCTTGCACTATTATCCTGGTGTTTTTCGGAATCTCGAGAATGCATGCGCCAAGCAGTGATGTTTTTCCAGAGCCTCTTGAGCCAGTGACAAGCATTGTTGCCTGATTGTCTATGAGAAATGAAATTAGGCCTGCGGCAAGAGGATTAAGATATTTCACATCTATGAACTGTGGCAGAGTCCAAGGCGTGATTTTATGGAGCCTGAATGCAAAGGCAACACCATCTGGCGCAAGCGGCGGGCCTATAACTGCAACCCTTGTCTCAAGATCGGGCAGGTCAAAGTCAAGAACCGGATGTACCTCGTCAAAAGGCCTTGCGCTCATGGCACGCAGCTTTGTTATGAGCCCAAAAGCCTCTTTTTCAGTATAGAGCACATTTGTTAGGCATTGGCCAAAATCTGAATGTACTACGTATAGCGGTGTTTGCCCTATTGGAGAATCCAGAAATACGTCTGTAAGCTTTCTGTCCATAAGAAGTATCTCAAGAATCCCATAACCTACGCTGTACCTTGCAACGATCTCACTGAGCTCAATAATCTCCTTCTTTGTAAGCTTTATATTATATTGCTCTGCAATGTCAATTATCGTGCTCCTATAAAGTCGCTCAAAATATTCTCTTGATCTTGCAACAGTGCTAAGCGATGCTTTCCCTGGCACATAACCAGCAACAATCTCCTTTGCCTTGCTGAGCACAAAGTATTTCTCCGGACTTAAGGTGTACTCTGGCGGATTTATGAAGTATAAATTCTGAGTTTGGTTTGGATGGCTGAATATCTGCACAGTGCTGTTCTTCACAGTATACTCATCCAAGAGTTCCATCCCTTCTTCTTCTTTGAATATAAGCCGCGAGCCTATAAATGCAGGCTTTATCTGGGCTTCAAAAAATGTTCTATATAGCTCCTTGAAATCGGGCACTTCTTTGAGCTCTGTTATGAAGCGTTTGACCTGTTTTATGAGTTCACATTCCTCAAAATTTTTTTTGATGTAAAACAGAGTTCTCAAATACACTGCAGAGCCTGCTTTATATTCTGAATCGCCACTTTTATAGCGTTCCCTTTCTCTTGTGATCTCGCGCAGGCAGCTGAAGTACGCCTCTATCGGGTCATAGGCTATAAGGTCATGGGTTATTGTAGCAACAATCTTGTGCCTTGCGCTTATCGTTGTCTCATCCTTTGCATACCGCGGATCTGTCAGGTTGTTGTAAGACCATGGTGTTTCCATTGAAAATTTCTGAATAAGCTTTACGATTTCCTTCAGCAAAGCAGTCTGCTTTTCATCATAAAGCCGTTCGTAAACCTCTGAGAGCACAACCAAATCTGCATCAACTTCATTCAGTGCGTAAAGCACGTGATACATGCAAACTTTATCCTCAGAAATCGATGCATGATAAACACATGAGGCGCAATCAAATATAAGGTGCTTTTTCTTTCCTTCTTCTTTTAGGACATAGTCGCCTACATTAAATCCGCCAATCTTCATGCTTGCACCTGCAAAGGCTATTTAAGAAAATGATATTTTAACTTATTATTAAATTTAACTAAGCACGCTTTGTGCAAAATTTAATTCTTTTTAAGCAAAGCAACTTATTTTTCCAATTCGCCCTAATACGCGCGCCATGTTTGTTACAGAATGCTAACCTTTAAATATTCTAAATGTGTCTTTTATTTTGAATGGTGGCCAAAATGAACGCTTGCATACTTTTAAAAGATGAAACGGCTCAAAGCGAGTGGTCTGCGGTTTACATGATTCTCATCTTTGCGATTGTGGCTTTGCTGCTCATATATATCATAAAGCCAATGTTCCGCGAATCCCAGAAGATTGTTACAAAAACAACGAAATCTGTGAGTGGTTGAATGCTTTTGATAAAATCCTCGCAAGCAAAAGGCCAGGAGTCAGCACCATTTGAAGTGCTAATAGGCGTAATCCTAATGGGCTTTGTTCTTTATATTGGCTTTAATGCAATGGAAAGCATGACAAGGCAGGATTGCGAAAACAGGCTTACACGCGCAGTGGAAACCTTCAGGATTAAGTTAGAAAATGTTGTTGAGCTTGGAATCCCAGCAAATTTCGATTTCAGGGCACCAACGTGCTTCAAAAATCAGCGCATAAAGATAGATGAAATCGCAGATGAAGCAATCTGCGCATCTACCTGCGATACAGCAACACCAAATTGTCTTTCCATAACAGTGACAAGCCTTGAAACACCAAAGCGCTTCTGCCTCAGGACTGCGCTAAAGACATATTTTCCAGGGACCTATGACATCTGCCAGGATAAGAGCGCAGAGGGCTACACGCTTGTTGATCTACGTGACAACATATATGAAGGCCATTATTATCTTCTGAACCAGACCCCTGAAAGACAGACATATCCTGTTATATGTGCCTACTATAAGAAGTAAGAAAAAGGTAAAAATTAAGTAAAAATTTTGGAGCAGAAAACTTATGAAATGCATTATTTTCGAAGAAATTAAAGAGAAGCAAAACTTCAGAGAACCGCTTGCTAAGAAATTTGAGCTGAAGTTTTGGCTGAGCTTTTGCTGTTTGGCTAAAATTTTTAGGGGGGAGTGGCTGGCCCAGTAAATAGGGCATTTTGATAGCTACGCGCACTATGATGGAGTTCACGCTTAGCAAAATAAACCTTCTAATACTTGCAATAGCGCTTTTTGTGATTATTGCACAATTTGCATTTTGGATGAAAGATAAAGTAATCTCAGATATATCAGCGAATATTGCAGAGAGCACAATTCGCGTAGTTTCTAGCACTGTTGATACAAAGGCCTTATGCGACAGGCACTATATTCCATTCAAAAGAAAATATACGCTCTATGATATAATCGATTTTTATTATGTTGTGGAGCTCCGTTCAGAGAAAACTAAAGATGAACTAAGCCATATTGTGGTATCAATAATTGAGCGAAATGAGTATCTAAGAAAGCGCGATGAAGCCACAATTATGCATTCATCTGCAAGGGACTTAAACGCGAAAGTTCAAATATTTTCTTATTTGCCTGAAATTGGCGAGCCATGCCCTACTGAAAGATTTGTGGTAGATGTAAGATCAGCTCCAAGCCCACTAGATATGGTTGTTGTTGTAAAAGAAACTTTTAAAGGTGAGGACTATATTTATCTTGTACCCTGCTCCTCGCAAGTGAAAGGTATGTGCGAGCGAAATGTCATGCGTGTAGGCTGTTACATTTACAGGAAAAGAAACGAAGGAAGCAACTGCTTCGATGTTGATGTTTCTAATTGCCTTAGCGCTCCCGTGCCAAGCTGCTGGGGTGGTTGATTGAAACGCAATAAAATATGTGCAAGAGGTTTTATAGGCCCTATAGGCGATGATCTGCCAAGCCTTGTCCCCCTTGTGTTTGCACTTGTAATATTCTTTGCTTCTTTTTACCAAGCGCTGTCAGTGTACAATACGACAAAAGGAAGGTTCGGCCTTGTTGATGAAGCACTGCGCATAAGCCATGCGCTTTTGGGCGATAGGCAAATAGATAACTATGCAGAATTTTCGCAACTCTGCACCAGCGTCAATGTTCGTGGTTTGAATTTTAAAGCTGGGCTCGTGGAACTTTCCGATTCCTTTGCGCCAATTGATATATATAGCTTTGTAAACGAAAACAGCCGAATCTACAAAAGTGGCGATTTGCTGTTTGCTTGTCCCCAAGAGCAAACTGAGAGAATATTGCGCGATAGCACTGTAACTGTGCATATGCTCCCTGTTTCATACCGGGATGCTAATGCCAAAAGCGGCACAGTTACAAGACCAATGCTTATGGTTGTGGTGGTATGGGAATGAGCGCACAGAGAGGGCAGGCATCGATCACAGATGCCTTTTTCATACTATTGATTGTTTCTGTTCTTGCAATCACAATGGCATCAGTTTCTTTTACATATGGCAGAGATGTTGAACGTGCATTGCTCTCCTTCTACTCCGAGGACTATATCTCATCTACACTTCGCGTGCTTCTTGAATCAAGCGTTCCTAGGTTTGTAGACGAGAACCTGCTCACTGCCGATGAGGTAGATGATCTCCTTACAAAGATGAAGGAGGACTATGCAAATACAGGCACCTTTGCGGAAGATACCAAGATTCTCATAAAGAGGACTATTGACACAATACTTTCGCCGCGTGCTGCGAGCTATGATTACATGCTTTATTTCTGGACACCAAAAGACTATCCGCCCGATCCAAAAGGCATGCCGCATGGCAACGAGAGCGACCGTTTTATTTTTGTTTATCTGAAAATTTCTGATGTTGGGGAAGGAAACAATGTAGAAAGAAAAGAATACTTCTGCGAGCCGCAGATACCTCTTAAAGAAGCAACCAATATGGTTTTAGAGCGTGCACCAGAGGCTGCAAAAACGCGCTCAATCACAACGCTCTTTACAAGGTTTGTCCAATCTTCAGGGGAAATAGAGCAAAAGGATGTTGTAGTTTTTACCGGTCTCATAATATGGCATACTGTTGGCATCCTTCCTGGAAAAGGCAGCGAATCAATTCTTACTGAGTCAAATCTAAACTGCAAGCTAATATCTTGAACCTCAGCAACATTTTCCGCAACATTTACTTTCTTTTCTTCTTCTCATCTTGGCTGAGCTTTTCAAGCTCTGCAAATACCGAGTCCTCCTTTTCCAATTCTGGAAGTCCAAGCTCTTCTTCGCCCTCTTCAAATTCTTTATAGTCTTTCCTTGTAATTTCAGCCAATATTTCTTCATCTTCTTTTGGTGTTTTTAGCTCCTTCGTTGTTTTTAGCATAGGCTTTTCTTGTGGTTTTTCCTTTGCGGCTTTTAGCATCGCAAGTCGCTTTTTTATGTTTTCTATTTCAGCCTCCTTTTTGCCTGGTTTTTTTACGGCCTCAGCTGTTTTCTTTGCATTGGCTTCCCTTAGCTGGGAATATATGTTGTCTATGATTTCTTCAATGTCTTTTTTCGTAAGCTCTTCAGCTTGCCTCTTTTTTTCCTTTATGTTTTTGGCAATTATGGCATCGGCTTCATCACTGCTGAGCTGCTCAAAGAGTTTTTCTGCAAGGCCTAAAAGTTCTTCCTTGGCAAGCTTGTCGAGCTTGTATTTTAGCTCCTCTATTATCTTTTGCTTCTCGATCTCCTTTACGTCAGATACTTTTTCAACATGCTTTGAGATGGCCTGCAGCACTATATTTCTATTTCTGAAAAAACGCCTTTTTCGCCTTGGTATCTGGCTTAAATCGAAGGCAGGTGCAAAAGTTGTTTTCGTAAATTTTGGTTCCACTTTGCACAACCTCGTTATATAAAAAAGCAAAACCTATTTATATACCTTTCTGGTTTTTAAATTAATTTGATGCCTGCCATTGTTGAAACACTTTTTGCTTTGATTTTTTCAGCTATAGATCTATTTAGAGGAAGCCTGCCTTTTGCAGTAGTGTTTTTTTTGCTTGCTTTTGTTGGCAGGCATCTCAGAGCAAAATTGCAGAAAAGGTTTAAGCTTTCATGGGTTCTTAGCGCACTTTTAGTCTCATTTTTATTCTCATTTATTGCAGTCCTTATCGCATATGTTGCACCTTATATTATTTCAGCGCAATTCGCCTCTCTTGGGGTAGTTCCCAAGGAGCTAAGCCCAGAGTTTTTGGATATTCTTTCCTTTTTCCTACGCGCGTCATTCAAGCTGATTGTATGCGCGATTTTTATAGCGTTCTTTTCAATGCCGTTCCTTTTTCTTGGTAGCTATATCTATGCCGCACTTGAAAAACGCAAATTCAACAGGTACTTTGCTCTTTTTGTTGCAACATACCTCACAACAGTGGTTCTTTTTGCTTTTCTCTTGATGTATCTGCAGCCACTTTTCCTTGGCTTTTTTTATTTCCTTTATTCAGCCTAAAAGCGCAGATTCAAAGATACACTTATTTGCTTAAAAAATTGCAAGCAAGCAAGGCAAGAGCCTTTTGGCAAGTATTTTTGCACAAAATTTAGTGTTTTGCGAACTAAACACGCCTTTTCTTTGCACGTCGCTTGGCATGCCTTCCCAAGATGGCATTTATTCCTGTTATTGAAAACACAAGCATGCAGAGATATAAAATGAGCATACCAGGCTCTGGTGGGAGCGATGGCAGATTAAAAGCTCCACTGCCACCAAGGCCTGAGATGTTCATAATGTTGTCGCCAGGCTTTGTTATCACGCCGCCTGCGCCTGCTTGCGTTAAGGCGCCTGCTCTAAAGGCTTCAAGCAGAGGCAAGAGTTGAGCATTTTCAGCATGCCATTTGCCTGTTTCTGGATCATACCAAAAAGAGCCATTTGGGCCTTGTGCGCTTATCAATGGCTCTGGCGGATAATTGTTATAAACAACCATTGGCTTGCCATCTTCAGCTGTGATGCCAATGTTGTGCTCGTTGCCTTTTGCATCCTTTACATATATGCCGTTAGGCGTTACTTGGAAGCTTTCAATCGGCGCCTCATAAACCTCACCTGTTTCCTTGTTTATGACCCTTATATAATTTTTGCAACACTCGACACCAACGCACTTGCCATCAGGCTCATACTTTGCAAAGAAAACAAAGCGCCTTGTGGGTGTTTCGAGAACTGTAAAAGGCCCAACTTGTTGCAATGCCTTATTGAACTGTGCTACATTGTAAGCGCCTATTCCCTCGGATTCTTTTGGTAAAGCTTCCATTGAAACAGCAGGCACGGGACAAAGGGTGTTTGGGTCAATAACTGATGCAGGGCTAAGCTTTATGCCACCAACATCCTCTTGAGAAAGCTCGGCCTGCTTATTGCGTTTCAGCCATACGATGAGCTCGTGCGTGTCAGGCTTGTAAACTATAACCCCATTTTCAAACTGAACCGATTCGAAGAGACCAACAGATTCATTCTTATCATTTGTCATGATAGTATTTCTATTCGCAAATACCACTGCCTTTGCATTTGCGCCTTCAAGCATCATCCTTGGTATGCCTTCTGCAACAAGCCTCTTCTGCTCAGGAACTGCTTTTATTGTATGGGTATCTGTTGTAATCGCAAGAACTTTACCAAAGGCATCAGTGAGATTAAGCCTGCTCAAATCTCCATTATATTTTAGGCCGCTTTGATACTCTATCCCTTGAATTATGCATTCAGAAACATCCGGAATCAACACAATAAGCTCTGAATCAAGCCCCATTTCAAACATAGGCTCATTTGAATCTGGAAGACCTACAAGCGTGAAGCGCTTTGGAATCTCCTGTGCAGGAATGCTTGTGTTCATCGAGGTAAGACGTGATGCAACATTGTTGTCTGTAATGACATCAAGGACGTTGCCATTTTGATCTACGAGTAGTATACGCCCATTTTTGAAATCCACAACAATAGAGCGGTTTGCATCTGAAGCTATAACCTTTTGGCCTGCAGTCTTGTATGTTGTTGGTGATGCCTCACCCTTGAACCAAAAGGAAAAGAGCTGCTCGCCCTCTAAGGTGCCAAGTGTTGGGCCTTCCATATGCACATTTGCCTGCACAATGTCATCCTGTCTTGCGCCGCTCGTAAATTCCTTTACTTTCTGGTCAAGCTCTCCCGCGGCCTTTGCAGTGTATGAGTTTGAATCTGATCTAAACATCGATGTTAGCGTATTTATAAAAGATTCAATCCCGTTTATGGCTGTTTCTGCAGAAAGCTCGCTTGGTGCCTTGCTTGTTTTGCGCTCTTCTTTTGTAGGCACAAATATATGCGTATAATAACCACCATCGACATCCACGCAGTCTTGGAGTTTTGGTGCGATAACAAACTGCTGCACAAGCGAGCCAAAGAGCGCGCTGAAACCAAACATCATATAACCTAAGTTCTCCCCAAACGCGAGTGCGCCACCGATCATATCAGGCCTCATCCATTTTGGGAATACCCCTAAAGTTGCCTTTTCAACAGCATCCCTGCAGGTTTCCTGCTTTTTTATTGCATCCTCCATGCTTATCCTTGTGCTGCCGCTTACATCTTTCTCCTTGCCTTCGAGGTCTGTGTGATGCGAATATGTTATGAGCGTTGAGCCTTTTTTCTTTGCCTCTTGTGAAACAGCATCCTCAAGGATGTAAGCGTCAAGCTTCCTGTCCGAGTAAAAACTCGAAAGGAAATAGCTATAGTTCATGCCAGAGCGCAGCGCAATGCCGCAGCCCTCACAATCTTGGGGTGTTGTTGTATAAAACGCTAGGTTTTCCACAGTGTTCCTTATATCTCCACCAGTGAATTTTTCGTAAAGCGTTTGCACAGGCTTGAAGTTTGCGAAGATGTTGCTTGCAAGCCATTCCCAAGGCATTACATTGAGCATGCGCCTGAACATATCGCCTTGGTCAGAGCCTTCGTGTGAAAAGAAGTCGATGAATGCATCGTTGTAAAGCTCACTTGAGCCAAGAGGCCAGCGTACCTCGCGCCAGGTATCGGGTAGCATGTATGCAGAGGCAAACTTTTGGTTCAGGCCGCGCTTTCCTATCCAATAAAGATTAAAGAGCGCAGTCCATTTTGGCCCACCCTCAGGCCTAAGGCTCATGTAATTTTTGAGGAAATTTTCTTGATACGCAATTGCTCTGTCAAGAAGGCTTGTATAATGGCGCAGATCAAAGCCACGCGCTTGCAGCGTATGCCTTATGTATTCGCTATTCTGAGGCGCAAAGATCTCAAGGTTAAGGACATTCCTTGCCTCTGTAAGCTTTGTTGCAAAATCTTCTGGACTTAGTTCACCAGAAATTTGTTTTATCTCCCCCACTGTGAAAAGTGGTTTTGCCCCTGTCATCTGTTTTTCAAGAAGAGGCATACTCCAATCTGCAACAGGCATTAAAGAGCCTACATCTGTCATGACATAAAATTCTTTGTATTTGTAAAAGTTTTCCTTAAGCTCATCAAATGTTATTTCTCCAATAGATCTTTCGACAGGTAGCAAGCTATACATCCTCAGGCTATCTCCAACAACCTCATATTGTGCGCCTGGCCACATACCAGCAAATGTGCCGTCCCTTGAGAATTTTGTAAGTATGTCATACATATAAGTGGAGTCTGCTGCAAGCCATGCCGGGCTAACATTGCCAAGCTGCTTTACATTTCTTGTATAAAGCCCTGTTGGTGCATTTCTAGCAAACCAGGCAGGCGCATCAAGAGGCAAGCTATCAGTATAATCAAGAAGCGTCTTGCTTATCGTTTTTCCATAGTCTATGCGCGCAGCGATCTCCGCAGGGCTTCCAAAGCCTTGAGCTAAAGCTTCCATGTATTCGCGTTTCGCCTGCTTGATAAACGCTGCTTGTGTTTTTGTGAATGTCTCAAGGTCTTTTGCATGTCTATATATCTCACGCTTTACAATCGGGTCATCTATCTTTGATAGCCAACCACCAGAGGAAAGCCACTCGGCTGTGAGTTTCTGTTGCACGCCCGGGTTTGTGAGCAGGTCATAGCCGGATGTCCAGCCTTTGCCCTGAGTAAGTTCAGCATGGAATTTTCCAACATCTGGGTACTGTGCAAGCCTCATCTTCATTCTAGCTCTAAGCTTTTTTCCAAAATAGGTGTCAGGCCCGTAGAGACGCATCCTTATATTATCAGCAAGCTTTGTGTTGCTCAGGCGAAATGGAAATGTCTTGCTCATGCCTAGGTGTTCAAAGAGCTTTTTTCCCTTCGCCACAAGCGTTGGTCCAATAGTTGAAAAGGCCATATCCATGGAGAACCAGTTGTTGTAATATTTATCAAACAAGGAGTAAACGCTTATTATACAGTCAGAGCTATTGCAGGTTGTTTGGCCATAAGCTAAAAAAGTGCCTGTTAATATCGAGTTTGGCACTATTTTGCCGGGAATCCTTTTGTATGTTTGCAATTCCATATCATTTTCATCGCTGAAAGCCATCTTCATTTCAAAATCTTCCTGCGCATCTTTTGGCAATCCAAGCTGTTCCCTTATGTGCGCATATTCCTCTTCGCTCAGATCATCCTTTTCTTTTGAACTGAGCCCAGGCACAATACTTTTTATTGTTTCCCACATTGGCTTGAAGTCGCTCACAATCCCAGTGCCAGAGTTTCTTAGCATGAGCTGGCGCTCTGACACTGGGCATGGGATATTTTTGTCTTCAAGGTTATTGCATCTGCCTATGCGCAGCGTGTCGGTGAGCACAAGGCCAAATGAATACGGTCCATGAATCCAGTCGTTTGTAAGATGAATCGCTTCAGATAAATCAAACTTTTCATCTGCAAGCTCAACCTTTTGCCCTTCGCCCCTTTCCTTATCTATGGGGATTATAACAGCTGAATTTTCAAGTTTTTCTCGAACCTTGTTTACATCCGGGTTAACAGAGCTTTTGATCTCTGAGCCTGTAAATCCATCTGCAAGAAGCTTTAAGATTTTGAAGGAGTCCTCTGTGCTTAGTTGGCCTAAATTGCAGGTAAAATTTTCACGCGCTATTGGGTTGCTGGCCTTATTTTCAGTGTCTTTATTTTCAGCATAGGCCTCAGCGGCATATACTGGAAAAACAAACTGATGGTTAAACAGAAGCCATATGCAGATAAGCAAAAATGCATCTCTTTCAGCTTGCCTCAGCTTCTCTGAAATATGCATAGTCCCATTTCTATTATGCTTTTGCCCTTTTTAATATTTTTTATCATTTGAGGCCTAAAAGCTTATAATTAACCTTAAAAATTTTTGAGAAAGAAACAAGAAAAGTCAAATTGCGCATTGTTTTATCTCAACATTTGAGCGTTGGGTTCCTATTTAGTTTTTTCCTTCTTAAGTTCGCTTACCGCTGCGCTCAAGGTTTTTTTAACATATTCCACTGGCTTTCTTCTTGCCAGCCTCGAGATCGCGGCATTTGGTGTCAAGGTGCCCTGGTATGTGAAGATTTTTTCAAAGGTTTTCCTGTAATGCTCACCAAATATTGCTGTCATCGTAAGGTTTCTAAGTTCAAAATGCCTTTGGCTCATTGCAGTAATATATTCCTTCAGAGCAGAAACCTCTTTGTTAGTTGGTTCTTGCGTGTAGATTCTTTTGTAATATCTCGCTATGTTCTCAAGTTCTGCATCGCATAGTGCTAGCCAGCTGCCTCTAAGAGCTTGCATGCGTGCAAGCTCTGCCTTTAAAGCCATTATAGCGCGCCTTGTTGCAGTGGCAGAGCCTCTATATGCGCTAATTGGGTGAAAGACCAGCATAGACCATTTGCTTGGCTTTGTGAAAAGCTTTAGAAGATATTTGCCATGCTTTTTTTCACTCAAGGCGCTTTCAAGAGCGCTCATGGCTTGTTGCAATTCAGCAATACGTTTATCAAAGTATTGCTTATCTTGTTGAATTTTTTCAACCCAAGAATCATAGGGTTTTTTCAAAGGGTTCTCTTTTTTTTGCTCAGTTTTTGGCTTGGCCTCTGGTTGTTTCAAGCGTACTTCAAGTTCCTCGCCAATAACTTTGCGCATGCGCTCTTCAATTTCCGCAAGTGTTGGCTGTTGGCTTGTTTTTATCTGGATTGCTTTTTGCATGCCTCTAGCACTGCTCTGATGAAGCCTAATTAATTTCCTAGCTTTTCTAGGAATCTAATCACCTTATGTATACATCAACGGGTGGCTGCTTTCCTCAAACTTTCGCACATTATTGTGCACCTCTTTAAGCTCTTGCATCTGCCTTGTGAGCAAGCTCTCAACACGTTTTGCTTCCTTAAGCAGCGGTTGAGTATCTATATTTAGGTTAAGAATTGATGCTAATTTTTCCAAGCATATTGCAGCAGATCTGTAATCCTCAATTACCGAGACCTTTCCAAGCAGGCAATAGCCTGTTATTGTTTCCTTCTTTAAAAGCTCTAGCAAAATCATTGAGCTTACACCACTTGTAACGCCTTCTTCGACAAGCTTCACACCATATTTTTGAAGCTCTTCTTTGGCTTTGTCATTGCACGCTATTCCATAAATATCTTCTGCATTGCTTTTATCTTGCGTGTATACACCTTCAAGGGAGATTATGCGATTTATCCCGCGCTTTTCAGCCCAGTCTACAACAGCTTTTGCGAGTTCTTGTGTATATGTTTTTGGGATTATCTGCTCGGAATAAACAACAACAATTTTGTGCTCTTGGTTCACGTAAATTGTTGAGGGCTGTCTCGGTTTTCCGTTGTGGATGCGCACTATTGGCAAGAAAAAATCTGATTCGATATGGCCATAGATATCAAACTTTAGCTTTTCAACAAGATAATTTGCTGCAATTGTGCCAACAAGTCCAAGGCCTGGAAAACCCTCTACTAAGGTATAGCCTGTTAGGTCCATTGGTTTTTCTTCTACAATCTTTATCAAGTTTTTCACACTCCTGATAATTCACCACTTTTCTTTAATTTTGTTTTACATTCCACATGATTTGCGATTGTTTTGCTTCATGCAAACGCATGCACAGGCCTTTAATTTTAGGTTCCTTTAACAACCTCAATGAACCCTATGCCTTGCGTTTCTATATCATTGGGCGGTATGGGGTTTTCATAGCTCATGCTAATGATGCATCTTTTTACAGTGCTTTTGTCTGCCTCCTTTGGGGCAGATGCTATAAGCGTGACCTGTGCGACTTTCCGCGGTTCTATGCTTGGTATTGAAAGCGTATCAAGAGGCCTTAGCCACTCGCGTGGACATTCTGTAGGATTATCTATTTTTATGTCAATATTGTTTACCGGAAGGTCGCCATTGTTTGTGATGGTTATCTTTATTGTTGCTTCCTGAGGCACATCGCCTTTATATATTATGACTGCTTTTTGGGCGCTAAGTGTTGTCTTTATATCGACTTTTGGAGTCCTCATAATCTCAAGCGTAAGTTTTGTCTTAAGAGGCTCTTTAAGGAAAGGTGCGTTCAGAAGGATGTTTCCATATATTACTTCCTTCTTTATCGAAAGCGGCACTGAAACTTCCAAAGGCTCAGTTATTGTCTGCTTTGCGCCTATCTCCGCTATGCGCCTTACATTTCTAGGCTCATTCAGCACATTTCCAAATGCAAAGTATTTCATTATGTCTTCAATATTGTTTTCCTTTATGTTAGTGATTTCAATGCTAAGCTGCACATCTTCAATATCGAATGCGCTTCTATTTTTTATGACAAAGTCCTTCCTTTCTTTTGGTTTGCTTATCGGATCAACGCTGAAGCTAATCTCTGAAGGCAAAACCAACTCTGGTTTTTTGCAAAGTGAAAACTCTGCTGTCTTTTTTTCCTGCAGGTTTTTTATCCTCAAAGATGCTTTTTTCTGCTCGCAGTTATTTGTCAGGGTAAGCTTTTCTGGAATAGTGCAGTATATGGCAATGCTTTGTTGATTCTTTGCGGCTATGTTTACCTCACTAAGCTCGCAGCTGAAGTTTTTCAGCTCATCGCCAAGCTCAAATTCAATGGTTTGTGGTGTTGGCTCATTATTTTTTACGTCAGCATTGAGTGCAAACTCTTGCCCGATGAAAAGCTTTTGCGGAATCCTCAATTCAGCAATGCTTATTTCAATGTCCCTTACAAGTTGAATGCTTACGCTTTGCGCATTTTCAACATTCAGCTCTCGGGAAACCTTTTTGAAGCCAAGGGCAGAAACGCTTATTGTATAGTGGCCTCTTCTCAATTTTGCTAAATATGTGCTTGAGCTGCCTGCTGTGAAGACAACATTGCCAGAGCTGTCAGCAATCTCAACATGGTTGCCTTCTACGGTGTTGCCTTCAATGTCATTCACTGATATGCTTACCTCTTTTATTGACAAAACAAAGTAGTCATATGCAAGATAAGCAACGATTAAAAGCACCAAAGCAGCAACTATGAACTTTGCTTTTTTTGCAATCCTTTTTGAAATCGAGCCAAGCTGCTTTTGCAGCCTTTCCATCTGTGTTTCATCAAGCTTCTCAAGATCTTGCTTTGATAGGCCATAGATTCCTTGTTTTGGCTGAGGCTCTTGTGCGCTAGCTAACTGCCTTTCGCTGGCAGCCATGGCTACCTTTTTCTTTATCTCGGCACGAATCTTTTGCTCGTTTTCTGTGGCCATAGGCTTATCCTCGGGTAGTGGTTATTATTTTAAGAGTTTGTTATTTAAAAAGTTTTTGCTTAGCTCAGCTCATGGCAATTTGCTATGCCAAGGCCTTATTTTTGCTTACCGATAATTGCTTTTTTGCGGCATATTTAAAGCTTTACGCTCGAGGCATAGCTAAAAATAACAAAGGCAACAGGTGCGATAATTGCAAAATACATTGCGGCCTTTTTTGCATTGTTTTCTTGAATCCCAAGGAAGATCGAAGCTATGGCTGCAAGCTCAACAACATAGAAATTGCTTGCAACCGCTGCCACGCCTACAAGTTCCTTCTGGCTTGTTTTGTTTAGGCCAAGAACATCAAGATAGCTTAGGTCAAAGTTTTTTGTTATGCCGCAAAGCAGCCCTAAGATAAGAGGCACTAAAAACATGCTGCTTAGCAGCAATGTCATTTTTTGTATTGTGAGCAACGCGGTTCTTTCCTTAAGCAATGCGCGCACCTCAAGAAGTTCATTTGCAGCATCCCTGAACATAGCAGGTTTTATATTGCCAGAAGTTTCTGCCATCCTGAGAAGCTGCACCACAGTAGAAATCTCTCTGCCCTGGCATCTTTTCTCTATGTTTGAGAGAGCGGTGCTTGTGTCTGCGCCTTTTTTTATCTCAGCCTCTGCAATCTCAAACTCCTTTGCAATCGCATGGTTTCCTTTTGCAAGGTAGCTTATAATGGCTTCAACAGTTGTTCCTTCAGGCATAAGGCTTGCATGCATGAGAGCCTCTGCGCAACTTTTTTCCTTTGTGATAAGGCTTCTCTCTGCTAGGAATCCGAGAAAAATCAGCGTGAGGAAATATGCGCAAGCAAAAGCGCTAAAAAATGCAAGGAGCATCAAAAAAATTTCGCCCTGTGCAAGAAACACCGCAAATGTCACTGCCAAAGAGAATAAGCTTGCGGCAATTGTTGCAATGCTCTTTGCTCTTGCAAAGCTTATGCCAAGCTCGTGCTCCAGCATGAACTTAAATCTCTCTATTTTTTCCGGTGCAAAAAAGGCCATCATGAATTTCTCAAGCATTAAGGTGCACTCTCCTTTATGTATAAAAGAATGGCTAAGCTAAGAGAAGGGAAAACAATTGTTATGCTTGCAAATATCTGGCTGCTGTTTATGTCTAAAGCAAAAAATGCAGAGCCCATAACAACAAACGCAAGCCATAAAGCAGGTATAATCGCTGCACTGGCAACAAATAGAAGGCTCAGCACTGTGAGCTTTGAGGAATACTCTCGCATCTTTGCTTTCTGTGCAGCCATGAGTTCGTTGCAGAGAAGCTTTAAGCTGTCGCTCCTTTTGGAATAGCCACTCTTTGCAATCTCATTTAGATGGCTTAAAACCTTTTTGAACTGCAGCGATCTTGTCCTTGAAGCGGCATTCATGAGTGCATCGCTTATGTCCACACCTTTTTCAATTTCTGAAAGTATTTTGCTGATTTCCCACTTCATATTATTATTGTTAAGCTCTTGTTTTAGCCTTTTAAGAGAGCTTTCAAGTGTGAGCCCGGCAAGAAGCTTTGAGCGCAGCGAAAGCAGGAACAACGCAAGCTGAGATTCTATTGCCTTTGCTTTTTTGAATTCAATATAACTTTTAATCGGGTTCATAAGATGCACCGAATGGCTTTTGCAGGAGCAAGCATTTCTCAAATTCCTTTGTTTTCTTCCTCACGAGCCTTTTTGCATTTTCCTTAAATGTCCTTTCAATCTTCTCATAAACCCTTTTGCTTGCGCCAACTCTTTTCAAGCGGTTTTTGCTGTAGTTAAAGCTATAAAGCATGTTTGCTGTTTCATTGTTGAGCTCTGCAACCTCTATTATCCTGCGTTCCTCAAACAGGCTATTGCCTTTGGCAACAGGCCAGCGCCTCTGCACAAGCAATAGATCAATTGATGCTATGTCAATCCTTTTTATGCCTAAGAATTCAAAGCGCTTTATTGCATCCTCTGCAGAATTTGCATGGAATGTGGTGTAGCTTCCCTTGCCTTGCCCAGCAAGGAGCGTGTTTATGAAAGCCTTTGCCTCCAAAGAGTTCCTGACCTCGCTTACAACGATTCTATCTGGCCTCATGCGAAGGGAATTTTCTATAAGGTCATGCATCTTGATATTTTTTTCATTGCACACTGCAAGCTTTACCAAGTGCTTGTGCGGAATGCTTAGCTCAGGGGTTTCCTCAATTACAACAATTCGCTCGCTTGCAGGCACAAAAGAGAAGATTGCATTAAGGCTTGTTGTTTTTCCACTGCCTGTGTTCCCAGCCAAAACTATCGAGCAGTCTGTCTGAAGAGCGCACCAAAGGAAAGCCATGAGCTCTGAATTAAATGTTTTGTTTCTTACAAGCTCTTCTGGTGTAAAATGCTTCACGTTGAATTTCCTTATTGTGAATGTTGGCTCAGCAAGAGAAACAGGCGGCAGCGTTGCATTTATTCTTGAGCCATCAGGCAACGTTCCGTTTACGCAGGGGTTGTTTAGCGTTAAACGTCGCTCGCTGTTTCGCAGCATCTTGTTCACCAATGCGCGCACTGTTTCATCTTTTGTGAAATAGACGTTGCAGTTGCACCAACCGAACCGCTGATGGAATACCCTTAAAGGCTTTTCTTTTCCCAGGCCAATAAGCGCGATTTCTTCAAGTTCGCTGTCGCAAAGAAGTTCATCTATTGGCCCAAAGCCCTCTGCCATGCTTCTGAGTAGGTCTTTTAAATAAGCTTTTTGTTCATCCTCGAGCACAATTCTGTTGCTTTGGCAGTATTCTGCAAGAGCCGCTTCTATGTCATCCTCGCTATAGCCATTGTTCTGAAATTTTTCAAGGACTGTTTTTAGAAGCTTTGCTTCCTCTGCTGAGAGCTCTGGCATGGCAAGCAGATACCAGCGGGAGTTTTCTGTTTCAACTATTTTTGGCCTTTCCCTGTAAATCTTTCTTATTTTTTCCTGTGGCTTAAAGCAATTCCAGCCCAGAGCGTTCTCAAGAAGCTTGAGCTCTGCGTTGCTTCTTACTGCTTTTATAGCTCCGAGAGGGCATTCTCTTATGCAGGCAATTTCAAAATCATATGCTGCGCATAAATCGCATTTTTTTGCCTTTCCATCTTCAATTTTTATTGCGCCATATGGGCAGGCTTTTAAGCAAGCCCCGCAGCCATTGCACTTGCTTGCATCAATCGCAAGAATTGTTGCAGTTACCTTGTAAAATGCATCTTGCTTGCATACAAGCGCGCATGGTGCGGTTTCAGGGTCGCAGTGCATGCATTTCAATGCATTTGTATCCAAAAAATTTGGGCAACGCTCCATGCAAAGCTTTTTGCTGCATTGAGCACAAAGCTCGCTTTCAGCCTGAAGATGCATCCCAACCCCTTAGCCGCTATAAATACGATGCAAAATAAGGTTTAAAAAGAAGATTCTGAGGATCTAAAAAAGAAGCAATTGCGTTATAGCTTGAGAAGTTGAAAGCTGAAAGGCGCCTTATAGCGCCACAAAAGCACAGCAAATAACGCGCAAAGTTTGCAAATTCTTATTGCCCTTCTTTAAACTTTTCTTCGCGCCTGTGCGCAAAAGGCCTTACTACAGTCTCCTGCCCAGCTTCCTTTGGAACTTCAGCTACTTTTTCTTCAACCTTTTCTTCAGCTTTTGGCTTTATTACATGCCTTTTGACCTTCTTTGGCTTGGGCCATTTTGCAGGTTTCTTTTCTTTTTTCTTTACCGCATAGTAGTAAATCAGATATCCTAAAATTGCCAAAATGATAAGTATTATGAGCAATGTATAATTCGGCGCTGCAGGCTTAGGTGTTATTGTTTCTGTTGGTGATGGCGCGAGTTTAGCGGAAAGTATCAGATCGACTGTTTTTGCTTCGCCTCTTTGCAACTCAATAGATTTGCTAAGGCCATAATAATTTGTGCTTTCAGCCACTTGCAAAGTATATGAACCTGCAGCAAGGCCTGTGAAGGTTATCTTCCCATCCTTGCTATGCCCTTCGGCAATTTTTTTGCCCGAAGAATCCAAAAGCGCCACATAAAATGTTTCTTCTATAGGCGTGCCTTTTTCTGATTTTATGTATGCTGTGATTGAAGCTGTTTTCTCGATAACAATGCTTTCAGAAGCCTGGAAAAGCGTTTTTCCCTTTTCAAAAGCGCTTTTATCTACATTTTTATTGACCCAATACTCAATAGTAAGTGTCTGCTTTGGCGCGAGCTTCTTTATTATCCACTCTATTATTGGATCTGCCTTAAGCACCCTGAACTCTGTAACAGATCCTATTTCTGAGGCGCTTGCAGCAACCTCTTTTGGTATGTATTCAACAATTGTAATGTTTTCAAAGGTAATATCTGCGCTAGTGTTGACTATTTTTATTGTAAATATACTTTGATACGAGGTTTCTCCTGTTGAAACATTGGTAAGCTTTTCAACAGTGAGCGTCCTTTCAATGTGCAAAAAGCCTGCCTGCTGCGAGACCCTTTCTATGAATTCTGTGCTGAATCCAGCTTCAGCAAGAATATTTTGTATGTCTTGCGAAGTGGGTGTATATTCATAGGTGTGCTCTGTAATGATTTCCCGTATAACAGAAGGTGTTACAGTAGGGGTTGGGCTTATTCCTGGTGTAGCGCCAGGGCCACCACCAGCACCGCCGCCAGCAGCACCTCCACCACTAATGCCACCACCAACTGGTGTTACTGTAGGCGTTGGAGTCGGAGTAGCTCCGCCAACGCATGCACCATTTGAGCATGAGCCACTGCATGTTTCTAAACTCCAAGAGCCATTAGAGCATGTTGCCAGTATGTTTGCACCATAGCAGGTTTTGCTTCCGTTTGAGTAAGAAACATTGCCATCATGTGCGCAATATCCTGATTGTGCGCACCATTTTCCTGAGCCATCAAAATCCCATGCGCAGTGAGACGAATAGCATTCCCAGTTTTCATCACATGCTGCACCATTTGCTAAGTAAGCATCGCCGGGAAGCTTTACCTCGCCCCTGAATCCTGCATGTTGATTTTCATCAGGGCCTAGTGTGCCGCTAACCTCAGCAGCCATTGTATGGCTGATTAAAAAAATTAGACATAAAAAAATGTATAAAGGGGTAAAACCCCTATTTTTTCGCATTCATCACACCTCTTGATTTTGCCTAATGTTGCATTTGTTATGCGCTCTTTTCCACATTTTTATCAACCCAATACTCAATAGTAAGTTCTTGTTTTGGCTCGAGTGTTGCATTTGTTGTTGCTATACAGTATTGCTGTAGTTTTTGATGTAATATGTAGTATAATATGTTCCTGCTGCAACGCTGCTTGGAATCTTCTGCTCGATGTAGAAGTTTGCATCTATGCCTGGTGTTAATGGGTTGTGGTCCCAGAAAGGATATACTATTGCACTTGTGTTATAGTCGTTCGCTATATTATATATCTGCGTACTTTTAGTGCCATTAATGTTTGCATCATAGACCATGCGAGCATTGCCTTCTACTTCTATGGTATAGCTTGAATTGCTTGTATTGACCCAGTCATCGAGCTTTACGCGCAGCCTGTTTTTGGCATTTCCTAGTGAACCAACGCCAAATGTTACATTAAAGTCAAATCTCCAGCCATTTGCATAGGTGTCATCTGCAATACCTGTTGTTCTTACAGCGGTTACGCTATTTACAGTTATGTAATCCGTAGTATCAACACTTAGGTCTGTGACTGTTACAGGCGTGCTATAATTGCCTGCCAGGTCTGCTGCCATAATTGTTATTTTGTTTCCTGTTGTGCCATCAGTAAACGCAGCACTTTCTGGCACCTCGGCGCTGCAGCTTAATACTATAGGGCCATTGGTTGCATTGCAGTCAAACTCTACATCTGCAAGCTTGTCATTTACATACAACCGTATGGCATCGCCGTCTATGCCTGTTTCATGGAAGTCCTGTTCTTCTATTGTAAAGTAAACCTTTGGTGTTGTATCGCTCAACAATGTGCCACTTGAAGGCGAAGTTATTCTAACTACTGGTGGGTGTGTGTCTATAAGATAGTTTCTTGGGAATGTAAGTGTTCTTTCGTTACCTGCCTTGTCTGTAACGGTTGCTGCAATTGAAAATGTGTCTAAGTGCGACAAATTGCCTGATGGGATAGTCCAGCTGCATGTTTGGCTTGAAGGTGTTATTGAGCCGGAGCTTAGCACACTTATTTCGCCACCACTAACATTATTAACATATACAATAAATTTACAGCTCTGTACAGCACTTGTAACGCTAATACTTATTGTTGGGGTTGTATTGTTTGTATTTCCTGTAGGCGAAGCTACCTTAGTTATTGGGCTGTCGAGGTCTATTGTTACATTAGGGAACGTTAGTGTTCCAGAATTGTTACCTGCCTGGTCAAATGCAACTACTGTCAAAACATATGTTTTGTCATCGTTCATATCTCTAATTGGCGCAGTGTATTTAGTTTCTTTTGTTATGTATGTATCAACAGTTGTTGTTCCAGTGCTGAGAGTCACTAGGTAGTGGTCTATTGGGCTTCCTGTTCCGCTGCTTTCATTCCATTGCCACTCAAAGGCCCTGCTGATTGTAGTTATGGCCTCTGTGGGGAACTTTGCAGTGGGTGTTGTTGGTGCTGTTGTGTCAAGAACTATTGTATCGCTCGTAGTTGCAGTATTGCCAGCAGAATCAACAGCTTTGAAGAACACTTCTTTAAGACCATCACCACTTGGTATGGATATAATTGAGTTTGTTTCAGTGCATGTGCTGAATTGAGTCCATGTGCTGTTGTCTAGAGACCAATAGCATGTCACAGATGAGGCATCATAAGCGTTGATGTCAACACTTATGCTTGTGCTATTTGTGAACTGATTGCCATCATTAATAACAAATGTCAAACTTGGTGCTGTTGTGTCAAGCACTATTGTATCGCTTATCGGACCAACAATATTGCCAGCGCTGTCTTTGCACTGTGCATAGACAGTCTTTGTTCCATCGCCTGAAGTCAAAGTCCAGGGATAGGTATTGCTATCGCTATAATCAAACCATCCGCTCCAGTGTGCATCGCTGTAATTGCTAAAGTTGCAATATGCAGCACCTGTAGCTTTTATATTCAAGTAAACAGCTCTGCTTTTCGTGTATGATGCACCAGCATCGATAGAGAAACTATCGATCGTTGGTGCTGTTGTGTCAACAGTAAAGCTTCTTATTTCACTCCAGTTTCCAAGACCTTCCCTATCAACTGCCGCAACCCTCCAATAATATGTTGTGCCATTTGAAAGAGCTGTAGTAGGTGTGTATGTGGTTGTGTCTCCATCACCTACGCTAGTATCAATTACAGGCGAGCTAAAGTCAGGATTATCATCAACTTGTATGTTATAGTCAACCTCATCTGAACCTAAATCATACCAAGAGAATTCAGGCGTAGTATCTGCTGTATAAGTGCCATTGCCTGGGCTGATAAGGGTTACTGGCTGTGGTTTTTCGTCATTGATATAAACCGTTATATTATATGGCGTATAGCTGTTTACAGTATATCCTGCTTGGTCAGCAGGTGGGCTTGTTGCAACTTCCCAGCCATTCTTATAAGCTCTAACCCAGATTGTCTGAGGCATGTCAAAGCCGTTGAAGTAATATTCGCCATTTGCACCATTACCTGCAGTGTTATTGCCAGATCTTCTGCATGTGCCTGCTGGGTTTTTGCAGCCAACAAGCAAGGTTATTGGGTTTGTGTTTGTCAATATTTCTACAGTAGCATCTGGGATGTTATTGCCAGAATCGTCTTTAACAGTGACAACTATTCCTGAGCTCAAAGGAATTATTACGTTCGCGTTAAGCGTGAAATTGTTTATTGTTGAATTGTTATCAGCACTTTCAGTAATATATCCGATTTTAACAAAGTTTGCATCGTATGTGTATGCATTGAATCCTGAACCGCCATTACCTGCTGAATAAATCCTGAATGTTCCATTTGTTTTTGATATTGTGTGTGCAATCATTGGACTGCCACTGTCGTCAATCAAGTAAACATTTACATCGGCAATTGGTGTGCTGTTGTCATAAGCTTCAACAACCGTTCCGCTAAATAATCCATTCAAGTCCTGAACGATTGCATCACCAAAGTTTGTTGTAGCAGTAAGTACGTGATATGTGCGATACTCTGCTGCGTCCTCCACTTTTAGATAATATGTTGCTGCTTGTGTTGGCTGATAGAAGTATTGTGCATAACCGCTTGTCGTGCACGATACTGGTTCATAGCTAAGGTACTCGCCACCATCATAAGGCAAAGTGACAACTGTAATGTTGCTATTTGGGATGAGGTTTGAATGGCATTCTTTGGTAGAATAAACTGCTGCAACATTGAACTCATTTTCATTGCCAACCGTAATGCCCCTTGCCAACACATTTGAGTTCGGATCTTCGCTAGTGCTTGCTAAAATAGCATACTCCCCTGTATAAGAATGGAATATTTTATATGTGCCGTCAGCAGCAGGGTCTCCTGCATAGTATATGACCATTGGAGATGCTAGAGAGTTTCTAAGCCACATCATGTCAATTGGAAGTAAGGGCGGATGATTTTCATGCGGCGTATTGCCATAAATCTTTTTATCTAAGTTAACATCTATTGTATCGCCAGCTGATATACGACCACCGTTTATTTCTACAAGGTTCACATATGAATAGTAGTCAGTTGCCCCATCATCTTTCACCTGCAGCCAGAAGTCATGTGAATTTGGGTCTAGCCAGAAGTATATCTCATATCCTGTTGGGCCAATATCTTTTTCTCCATCTGCAAAGATTGTGCCAGTGCAATTAAAGCTTTGGCACACGTGAACCTTGTCATCATCATCTGTTAAATCCGCATGCACACTAGTGCCTACAACTCTTGCTACATCTATTGTTTTGTTGGTGCTCAAGTCAACGCTTGATCCGAGCTGGTTTGCAACATTTCTTAGTTTTTCGTTTCCACCTGCCATAAAGCGGATATCCGCGCTATTACTGCCTATAAAGTAAAGCTTGTAAGTGTTCGCATTAGGATAGCTTTCGGACATATTTGCTTTAAGCTCAAAGGTTCCATCTTCATCAGCATCAACTTGGAATTCGTCAATGTCACTTGGAACTGTGCCTTCAACCCGCACAGTTGCGTCAACACCTGTTGCTGTGCCGCCAGCGCCAGGGCTAGAGAAAGATTGGCCACATGTTGTATAAGTGCTGTCATCTACATCCTTTTGTATTAATTTAATGTAAAATTTGGTGCTTCCATCGTCTCTTGCATACTGCTCATAGTCATCATCATCGCCAGCCCCTTGAATGATATTAGCATCTTCACTGCTCAAAAGATTTGTACAGCTTGCATCGTTGTAGATTTCGATATTATCCTCTGGTTTGTCTGCGAAATCTGAATCCAAGTCACCAACTACTTTTATTGCGTTGAACTGTTGGCCAGAACCAAGACTTGCAACGTTATATTTCAGCACATCTTTGCCATTTTTTTCAAGAGTGAGAGTTACGCTGGTTAAATCTGGGGTCCAAATCTTGTACGAGCCTGTGTCTTTAGGCACCCCAATCGCATATTCATTGCTTGCGTCTTCTATAACTACATATGTTATATCGCTTGGCACAACTCCGCTTACGTCATCTCCTGAAAGGTTCAGAGTGATTGCATCGCCTTTGCTCCAATCACTATTGCCTTCTACACCAATGACCCACGCAACATAGCCATCATTGTCGGTTATCTTTAATGCAACATCAGTTATTGTGCCCTGCTCTAATCTTGCGCTTTCATCTGTAAGTACATCGCCTGATTTATGTGAGCCACTAACCTCGAAGTATACTACGTAGCTGCCAGCAATTGCGGTTCCATCATAATCTGTATTAAGGTTTCCGCCGATTTGCGTGTCGTTAAAATTATCATAAACAAGGATGTTTGCATTTGCACCTTGGCTGAATGAGTCATCCATTGTGCCGCTTACAACAGCCAAATCTAAGTCCTCAGATGCACCTATTGAGATAGCATCAACGGTCTTTGCCTCGAATGTTTCATATGCGGTATCTCCATCAGATTCGCAGAAATCGTAATAGTATTCTGTGTTGCTTGGCACATAAATTTCATAAGTTGCTTTTTCCCCAGTGCCAATGTTTCCCTCTGAAACATAGTCCGCTCCGCAATCTTGTGCTTGTGAAGTATATGCCCTAACTTTGCCACCTGCCAAGTAACCTGTTCCTGGTACTGTGCCGAACAACTTGCCAGCGCTAAAAAGATCATTGCCTGTAAATGCTTCAAAGTTTGTGGTTTTTGTTAAGACAACAGTGCCTGCTTTTTCTACAGCGTACTGCATTTTATCCTCATCTGAACTTTCATCGTCTGCATTCCAAGGCCTAGCAGTGCCACTTACCAATATATAACTGTCTGTTCCATCGGCTACATACATTTTATATGTGCCATTGCTCGGCTCCGCAATTCCAAACACAACATCATTGTCTCCACTGTCCCTTACTTTGACATACGTTACGTCTATTGGCACTGCGCCTGTCACTGTGTATTCCAAATCAAAGTCAATGTTGTCACCTGCATCAATTTTGTCATCGCTATCCGTAGCATCATTTGCCCAGCTTATATTGCCATCATCGTCTGTAAATTTGATATCAACTGCTTCTGCAGTGTTTGGATCTTCAAAGAACACCTTGTAATTATCTGTGCTGCCATTGTCGACTATAATTGAGGTAGAGTTGTATTTTATAGTTTGAGTAGTGTAATCATCATAAACATCTACGCTTGCAGAACCCCCTTCATAGAAAGAATCATTTATAGAGCCGGAGAATTCTGCAACATTTATTGTTGCTTCGGTGCCGCTGAAATCCTTATTTTCTATCTTCAATACAGGTCCGGAGATATCAGGTCCGGAGATATAAAAGCTAATATTTGCAGAGTTATCAGCAACAATGTGCATTTTGTATGTCTTCGGGCTTGTAGCGACAACAGTTTGTGTATAATCATCTGTGTTATCTTGGTTATCATCTATTCCAACAGAGCTAACATCCTCTGGCACAGAGCCGTTGACTTCTGACAAAATATCCACTACAGTTGTATCGCCTGCTTGTCCAAATTCAACCTTTGCACCGCATGTTTCGTAGGAATTGCTACCATCAACCATTGTTGTTTTTATATAATTTGTTGAGCCGTTTTGCTCATAATACTGAGTATAGTCGTCATTGTCACCGGCGCCAGCTGTAGGGTGTTCTGTTTCAGAGCTTGAAGGTGTGGTGCAAGTGCGGTCGCTGTAAACGCTTATTAGATCATCCCCACCAGTAGAAAGGTCTGAATGCACATCACCAACAACCTTTCCAACATTCACTGTTTGGCTTGTTGTTAAATTTTTAGTTCTTTTCAATTCAAGTGTTCCACTTTTGTAGAAGAGAACTTTGTTATTTTCTCCACCTACTGCATCATCAAGGTACAAATAATAGGTTCCGCTTGATGGCACTGTGCTGGCTTCACCCAAATCAGTCATGTCATCGTCATCGTCTATATCGGAGCCAACTTTATCTATGTCAGTTGGCACTTTACCAGTAATTTCAACATCAAGATTTCTTGTTGCAACCTGGTTTGTCAAATTAAAGGCGTTTCCACATGTTGCATAGGTTCCATCTTTATTTACTTTTATGTAAAATGTGCTGCTTCCATCATCTAAAAAGTACACAGCAAAGTCAACACCTGCTGTATTATCTGATGCATTTACTGTTTCTGAGCTCAAAAGGTGTGAGTCACCACTACAATCAGAGTCATTATGTACTGTTATATTGTCGTTTGCTCCGCTTTCTATTCCTTCATGAGCTTCGCCGCTCACTTTTCCAACATCAATTTTTACATCGCTTCCACCAGTTCCTAAATTTTTTGAAACTGCCAATACCTTTGAACTACCAACGTAAAAGTTAACATCATCTGTTCCATCGCCAGCATCGTCTACAAACAAGTCATATACATTTACTGAGCCGCTTGTCACAGGTGTCGTAGAGAATACCACAGCATCACTTACAATTGTCATAGAAACCTTAACTTCGTTTATATCTGTCGGTATACCATGCGCATCATTGCTTACCTTATATATGAAGTCATAATCACCGTTAGCAAATGCTGTGCAGTCTATATTTGATATCGTTGTCCGGTGTGTTGAAGGAATTGGGTTTCCATCAGGCGTAATTATTAATTTTAAGTCGCCTGTTATTGGATTATCATAATACAATGTGTAGTCATCATTTCCAGCGCCGCCATCTGCTGCGTTTCGAATGCGAGCAATGCCAACATTATAATTGCTGGCGTTGTAAAGCATCATGGTTGCATCTGCAAGATCTGCATGAGCATCGCCAGTAACCTTTGTGTCTGGCTCAAATGTGCCATAAACCCCGTAATTGTCTGGTGCTGAGGAAGAAATATATATTATTTTGCCTGTTTTCTTGGTGCTGTCCCATGTGCAATCAAAGGAATCGCTATCGAAGAAGACATAAACTTGCGCAGGATCATCCTCTGATGTTGAAATTGAGCCTTTATCTATGTGGAAATACTGCGTATATTCGCCGCTAGCGCCAGCTTGCTTGCTAACACTGCTAAGCTTCGCTCCACTAAAGTCGCTGCAAACTACAACATAGTTGTTTGCAAGGTCATCATGAACTGCTGTTGTACCATTAATGTAACCTATATCTATTTCTAGATTAGCATCATCATTAACGAGTTTTGCGAATTCATCAATCTTCGCTGCTGAATTTCCACCTGGTCCGCAAAGGTAGAAATAAACAGTTGTTGGAGTACCAAGAGTTCCAGTGTAATTTCCAACATAATCATCATTATCATTGTATGCATTATCGCCTGGAGCATAAGTTGAACTGAAATACATTACACCGCTATCTGGCGCTCCATCGCACATATTTGTTTGCGGAGCGCTGTATGCTTCAACCCTATAATTCAAGCCAGTATCTGGGAAGTCACCTTGCACTGTAAACCCTGCATTGACCATGCCGATGGCTAGGAGGAAAGAGACCATAATAAGAGTTAGAAGCATCACCTTGCAAGGAATAAGTGCCTTACGGCTTTCCATCACCTTTTTACTGCAAACTAAACCTTTTATCAGATTTTTTTCTTTCATAAAGCTCTCCTCCTAACGCCTCCATATAGATGAGTATATTTATGAATATGATTAAATTCAAAATTAGATGCAAATTCAATTTTAACCATCATAATACCTGGCCTTTTGCGCGCACCTAAATGTGTGCCCCCTAATCTAAGTATTTTAAAATTAGTGTGTTACTTTTTAAATACTTTTCGTTTTTGATATGCCTTTATTTTATTTCTTGTTCTGGTGAAAGAAAAAGTTTTTGGTTTTTATTTTGGCCTTTAAGCTTTTTTTCGAATTTCACTTTCCGCTAAAAACCAAGTTATTTTTCATTTGCAGTCTTGCTGAGCAAGTCCAGCTTAGGCCAAGCACAAATTCAGCACTTTTCTCATTTAGAAGGCTTGGCCCTTGCACAGTTGCTTAAGAAGCACTTAAAGTCAAATAGCTGCTTCTTTAATAGGCCTGGCTTGCCAAAGAGTTAGTGCCTTTTTTAAAAACCTTGCCTTTAAATTTTCCCGAGCTAATGCAAGCGCTTTTCTATTTTAGCTTTGCATTTTGCGCATTTTTCTCAGGTAAAATACGCCCAAGGCGACTACTAAAAATATAGTTAATATTAATACGATCACAAGGCCAAGGTCTGCAAACACTGGCTTTTCCTCTTCAGGCATCTCTGCAGGTGTCTCCACTGGGATCTTAGGAGTCTCTTTTGGCTTTTGTGTTGGCTTCTGCACTATTGAAGCTGATGGCGTAACTTTTTGAGGTGTCTCTTTTGGTGTTTGCTGTGCAGCTACTACTGCTATGTTAATATTTTTGCTCAATCCAGCAGCGCTGAACATTGCTGTGTATTGCCCAGCAGGAAGCATCTTATCAAAGGTTGTTTTTCCAGAAAAAGAAAAAGGCCCAAGACTGAACTGATTGCCAACAATGTAATACTCCACAGGAACTTCATAGGTTTTTCCTTTGGAATCAACAGCATATGCTGAAAAGTATATTGGTGCGCCTTCGCTAAAACTGGTTTTTTCCTCAGAATATTCTGAAGAGCCATAGCTTTTTACAACAAGGTTCGCAGGATTCTCAATGAAGAGATTTTTCTCAGCGTTTTTGTTATAGGCTTCGCATCTCAGCACATATGTGCCTGCATTTAGCGCCTCTATTTTGTATGCGCTGTTCTCGAGCTCATATGGGCCTAAGCTTATTTTGTCAGAGCTTATGTAAATGTTGCCCTCAACATCAACTTCAGAGCCTTTTTCATCAATTCCCTTTGCTTTCACATATATTGGCGTGCCAAAAATAAAGCTATCTGCTAGCGTTTTGAATTCAGCATCTGGACTTGTTATTATTTCAAGGCTTTTGAGGGCTTTTGAAAATTTGTTGTAATAAAATGGCTGCTCATAGGAATCAAGCACATTGTTTGCGGAATCAACAATAGTTGCGCCAAGGATAAAATCTTGCAGCGGCTCATTGATATTGAAAACAAATTCTTCTGTGCGTATGGGCACTTTCTGGCTAAGCTCCACAGTTCTTTTTTCTGAATAAAGCCTTGTGATTCCCTTCATCAGGTAAACTTCTATAGTTGCTTGTCCCTCGGTTTTCGCATCTGATGGCGACAAAAATTTTACCAAAATTTTTGCCTTGTCGCCCTTGTTATAGTAAATGCTATCTGGATAAGCAAAAACAAACCTTGAGCTCATGCCTTCGACATTAACCCTGTGCCTGAAAATTGAAAGCATGTTTCCCTTTGCATCAGTGAGCTCCATTCTTATAGGATATGCCCCTGGCTTTTTTGGTGTTAAAAGCTTTACATCTTTTTTCCAGCTTGAATTTGGAGCAATGCTATCTATTTCTATGGTAAATTCCTTTACCGCAGCTTCTAAAATAGTGTCGTCGTAATGATAGAACACAACCTTGAGCTTTAGGTTTTGCTCTTCTTTTGAAGAATTGTTTTTCAGGGCCACAGTCATTGTTATCTCTTTCTCAGGTCCAACGATAACTCCAACAGGTCCAGAATAACAATCTGTCTTAAAATTTGCCTCTGAAAGAGGTCCGCATATCAAGGTATTTTTCCTATCAATTACAACATCTCTTTGCGTTGCATTGTTTGAAATTGTAAGATCAATTGAGGTTGGATAAACGAATATGTGAGGTACGCCAACAACATAGCTGCGCAGGTTTTTGAGGTAAACATCAAGGCGATAATTGCCTGCTGGCGCATATTCAGGAATTTTAAGTGCAAAAGCTACTGTTTTTGATTCTTTACCTCTTAAGCTATAACGCTCAGAAATTTTTTCAGCAATGATGTTTTCTCTTTGGAATAAAAATTCATTTCCATCAGCGATGTGCACGAGCTGAAAAACAAGGTATGCGTCAGCAAGAGGCGCATCTGCAAGGTTGTCGATTTTCACATCAAGGTTTAAAGTTTCGCCAGCATTCAGCATGGTTTTCTCTGCATGCAAGCTAATTTGGCCTTTCCAAAAAAATTCAGTTTCCCATGCTGCAAAAACGCTGCTTGAGAGCAATAAAAATAAAAGAAATGCAAGTTTAGTTCTCATCAGATCCCCTTTTTGCCTTTGCAATGAGCAACACTATAATTGCGCAAAAAACAACAAGGGCAGCATTGATCTCAGGGGTTGGCACTGTAGCAGTTTTTGTCACCAAAAAATAGCGCTGCAGCTTGCACTGAATGCAAAATGGAATTGATGCTTCTGCCCTGGCATCATAAACCCCTGCCTTCAATTCAGGACCTATTTCCACAATTCCTGAATTGCAGGTATAATTCTGCTCTGCAATAAGATCGCCTGTATCATAGGAATAAACCTTAAGCACAACAGGCATGTTAGCGGTACATTCAACAGCCAAGCGAGCTTTCTGCCCTTCTTTGAGGTTCTCTGCAATAAGATTTTTCATCACATCTGGGAAAATTACAACAATAGATGCTTTTTTTGTGCATGCGGGATTTGTATTTTCAAATCCAACAGTTATTTCAACAGGCCCTGTTTCGTTTGAAGGCAATGTTATCAGCTTTTCAAAGTGCCCATCTGCATTTAAGTTGGCTTCTGTTGAAGCAAGCATGGTGCTACCTTTTCTCAGAGTTATTTTTGCCTTTTCATTTGGTTTTGCACAGCATTGTGTTGAGCCAGCGATTTTTAAAGAGCTTCCAGCAGGAACAACTGCTTTATCTGTTCCAAACTTTAGCCAAGGGCTTTTTAACTCAAATTCAACGGTTCTTTTGCATGTTGGCAGCTTATCAGCCAAAGGAGCTACTGCTTCTATTGTATATTTTCCAGGCGAAATTCCAGTTAGGTTTATTGTTGTAGCATACTTGTTGTCTGCTGTTATCATTGCATTTGTCTGCTTCACAGTATTGCCTGAGCTGTCCTTAATATTAATTGTTACATTTGTGCCAGCTTCACCGCAACAAATTGCTTTTCCAGAGATGTTTATGGATTCATTTGTGCAACAACTTGCTTTATCTATGGAAAGGTCAAATGAGGGGTCTATGAGGGTTAGCGTTTGATAGCCGCTTTCCACAACACCAAAAGGTAAATGCTCCGCGGTTATCTGATAGTCATACTTTGTCTGCATCGCAGCAAACACATCAAGGGTTTTTTGCTCCAAAGGAACAAAAGGAACAATAACGGTTGCATTTGCTCCTTGCTCAAACAGAGTGTTGCACGCACTAGAGCTAAAGCCGCCATTGCAGTTGTGGCCAAGCACCTTTACTTGTCCATTATCCAATGTGCCAACAAAAAAGGATGGATAGCCTGTTTTTATTGAGCCGTCAATGCAAACTATTGAAAACTGCTTTGGCAATGTTACAGTTATGCTGCTTCCCCTACATGCAGAGGTATTTGTGTAAACAGCACCCGCAACTGCTGTAACAAAATACCAAGGATGATTGTAACCATATTTTTGCTCAGGGTCGCAGGTAAATGTTCTATGTACGGAAGTGCCTTGGGTTGTGCGCTCATTTGCAAAATACAGCTCTGTGCCCTTGCATATAAGCATGCCACATTTTTCCACATATTCCACTGTGGTTCCGTGAAGCATAACGCAATCTATTGTGACAGTTTTGCCATTTTCTACTTGCTTGCCCATATAAAGGCAGTCAGCAAATGCGCCTTGCAAGAGCAGAAGCGCAGTTGCAAACAAAAAGAGCTTATTGAGCTTTGCCTCGCTTAGAAACATACTGAAAATATTAGAATTAAGTTGTATAAAAAACTTTGCTTTTAAGAAGCTCTTTAAATTTTCCCAGAGCTAATGCAAGCGCTTTGCTTTATGCTTGCTAACGCCTTTTCTCTGTCTTTCGCTCCAAAGATATAAGAGCCTGCAACAAGGATATTTGCACCTGCTTGTACAGCAAGTTTTGCGGTTTCAGCATTTATGCCACCATCTACTTCTATATCAAGCTCAGGCGCTTTTTGCCTTATCGCCCTTATCTTTGGAAGCATTTCCTGCATAAATTTTTGCCCACCAAAGCCAGGCTCAACAGTCATAACAAGGACAAAATCAATGCTTGGTAAAAAAGGAAAGATTTTTTCTGCGCGAGTTTTGGGTTTTAAAGCAATGCCGGCTTTAAGGCCAAAGGCCTTTATGCGATTTATTGTAAGCTCTGCTTGCTTTGTTGCTTCCAAATGAAAAGAAATCATTTCCACCTTTTCGTTGCATTTCGCAAAGGCCTCAACATGTTTTTCAGGCTCTGCAATCATGAGATGAACATCAAGGGGCTTTTTGCATTTTATATCTTTTATAACCTCATTTCCAAATGTAATATTCGGCACAAAGCAGCCATCCATCACATCGCAATGGATTAAATCTGCGTATGGCTCAACGCTTGCAATATCAAGATTGAGCTTTCCAAAATCTGCGCTCAAAATGCTCGGCGCAATGAGAATTTTTTTGCTCATATCCTAACCCTTTGATTTAGCATAGGCTCATAAGCGCATTAACTATATAAGAGCCAAAATATTACGTTATCTTTGCTTAAGTAACATTTTCAGCTCGCTTGCAATATTTTCCTTGCTTAGGCCATATTTCTTATAGAGGTCCTTTGGAGCGCCACTTTCAGTAAAGCCTTTCAAGCCGATTCTTGCAAAAGGAACGCAGAGAGATTTTTCTGCAAGCACTTCAGCAACAGCGCTCCCAAGGCCGCCAAAAACTTGATGGTCTTCAGCGGTCAAGATTGCATTTGTTTCTTTTGCAGCCTTTTCAACTGCTTTATCGTGCAATGGTTTTATTGTGTGCATGTTTAGCACTGCTGCCTTTATACCTTCTTTTGCAAGCTCTCTTGAGGCCTCTATTGCTATAGGCACTAATGCACCACAAGCAATTATTGTAGCATCGCTGCCTTCGCAAACCATTGATGCTTTTCCAAAATCAAACTCATAGCTTTTTTCATCAAATATCACCGGCGTGGGCTCGCGATTTGTGCGCAGATAGCAAGGCTCTTCGAATTCAGCCAAGAACAACGTGGCATGCTCTGCTTCAATAGAGTCAGCAGGCACGATAACGTTCATCCTTGGCAAGGTGCGCATTATTGCTATGTCTTCTGTTGCATGTGCTGTTGGCCCATCTTTGCCGGTTAAAATCCCTGCATGTGAGCCAACAATCTTCACAGGAACATTGTTGTAGCAAACGCTTTGCCTTATCACCTCAAATGCTCTGCCTGTGATAAAAATTGCAAAGCTTGAAACAAATACTGTTTTGCCAGAAAGCGCTAGGCCTGCTGCCAAGCCAACAGCATTCTGCTCGCATATGCCTGTATAAAAAAATCTTTCCGGCGCATTTTTCCTAAACATTATGCTTCTTGTGCTTTCTGCTAGGTCTGCATCTAGGACAACAATATCCTTGCGCCGCATGGAAAGCTTTTCCAATGCGCGGCCATAGCCATTGCGCGTCGCATCTGTTATATCGAATTTTTCTTTGATAGCAACGCTAGCGTTCATTTAACCACTTTTCAGATATTTTTAATTGGCGCCTCTTTTGTTACCATGCTCATCCTCAAGCTCCTTTAGCGCTACTGCAAGCTGCTCCTTGCTCAAAGCCTTGCCGTGCCACTCTGGCCTGTTTTCCATGAAAGAAACCCCTTTTCCTTTTATTGTGTGCGCGATTATTGCAAATGGCTTCTTGCTTTTGTCTGCTTTGTCAAGCGCATATATTATTTCTTTTATATTATGGCCGTCAATTTCCAAAACATTCCAATTGAATGCTCTAAATTTTTCCGCCAATGGCTTAATATCCAAGATATCCTTTATGTAGCCATCATTTTGGCATTTGTTATGGTCAATTATCGCAACTAGGTTATTTAGCTTGTGATGCCCTGCAAACATTGCGGTTTCCCACACAATGCCTTCTTGAGTTTCGCCATCGCCGAGCACAACATAAACCTTGTAGTTTTTTCCGTCAATCTTTGCTGCTAGTGCCATGCCGCAGGCAACGCTAAACCCCTGCCCTAATGTGCCGCTTATCGTTTCTATGCCAGGTGTTTTTCTGTCAGGATGCCCCTGAAGCATTGAGTTTATTTGTCTTAGGCGCATGAGCTCCTGCTCTGGAATTAGGCCAAGCAGATGCAATGCTGCGTATTGTGCAGGGCATGCATGCCCCTTGCTCAAAACAAATCTGTCTCGCTCAGGCCATTTTGGCTCAGGCCTCTTGTCTGGACCAAGGCGCATCTTATAAAAATACAAAACAGCAATGATGTCTGCAGCGCTTAAGCAGCCGCCAGGATGCCCTGATTCTGCTTGCGTTGTCATTTGCAGAGAAAGCACGCGTATTTTTCTCGCAATCTCCTTCAGCGTCTCTATATTGCATGCTCCTGCTCTTACAGCTGTCATCGAGATACACGTGCTATATCTTTAGGCCGGCTTTCTTTGCATCTTCCAAAAAGGTCTTTATTCCTTTTTCTGTTAGCGCATGATCAACCATCTTTTGGAGAACCGCAAATGGCACTGTTGCAATGTTTGCCCCAATAGTTGCTGCGTCAGTGACATGCATCGGATGCCTTATGCTTGCAACAATTACCTCTGTCTTAAACCCATAGTTTCTGAAAATTTGCATAGTGTCTGCAACAACATGCATGCCATCTTTTCCAATGTCATCAAGACGCCCTACAAAAATGCTTATATAGCTTGCACCCGCTATTGTGGCAAGAAGTGCTTGGTTTGGGCTAAATATAAGGGTGCAGTTTGTTTTTATCCCCATTTCATTGAGCTCGCTTATTGCTTTAAGCCCTTCAATGCTTATCGGAATCTTCACATTTATGTGCCTGTCGATTTCGCTTAGCTTTACTGCCTCTTCAACCATGCCCTTTGCATCTTGTGCAAGAACCTCTGCGCTAACAGGTCCTTTTACAATCTCGCAGATTTGTTCAAGAGAATTTGCATAATCAGCTCCGGCCTTACTCATTAGCGTGGGGTTGGTGGTTACACCACTTATAACGCCCCAAGAAAAGGCCTCTTTTATCTCTTTAATATCCGCGCTATCAAGAAAAAGTTTCATAGGGAACCCCTTTTAACGATAAATTGCTACCAAGTGTTTAAAAAGTTTGTTTTTTAAACACTAAATTCAAATTATTTTTGGGTAAAATAGCAAATGTTGAGCATTTCAATGTATTTTGTGCTGCTTTCTAGCACAGGCCTTAAGATTTTTTCAGCCTCTTTACTAGCCCAAAAGTTTAAATAATATAAAATAAGAATTGAAGTATGGCTTACAGAGATTATTTTACAAAGGGAACCAAACAGCATAAAATCAAAAATCTTCTGCTGATAGTTTCAGCCTTCATATTTTTATATTTGGTGCAGGCTTATATTTCAACTCCTTTTATGTTTGTTGATTTCCCTTGTTTTGTACAAGTTCGGGAAACATATTTGGTAGAAGATAATAACTTTGTCAGATCTATACGGTTAACATCCCGGGATCTTGATGTAATTGGGGATATCAAACATGCTTTGTTGTTCATTTCAGAGTATCCACCGCACAGCTCTGGAGGAGGTTGTCTTCAAAAATCATTATCAAACAATGAATCTATTGAGCTGGATAATCACAAAATAAAAATCGTTGATGATAAACTTATTGTGGATGGCAATACTGTAGAGAGTGGAAATGAGTGGAAAAAAACAGAACTTGCATTAGAAAAATTTAATCCTTTGAATCCATGGTGGCTTTATTTAAGAAACACTGCTTTGAAAAATGAAGGTTTTGTTCTAGTTTACAAAGGCGATCATGAACTTCATTCAATAAAAGACTTTGATAAAAATGTGCTTGCAATTACTGGTTACAATAGCGTTTGCGAATTCATTAATCCATTGACATTAATAATCTTTTTGTTAAGCGTTATTACAATCATAGTATTAACACTTTCATCAGTAGCGTATTACATTAAAAACAAATTTTTTTCTAAAAAAGCAAAAGCTTAGGTAAGCGCTAGATATATAGAAAATTCTTCGTCTGAAATTTTTTCTGATTTCAAAAATTATTTAAATCAAATGTGTTAAACTTTTATGATGAATCATTCTTTAAAAACAGGGTTTAGCTTTGGTTTAACGTCTGGAATAATCACAACACTCGGATTAATGGTGGGCTTAAATTCGGGCACTCACTCGCAGATTGTGGTTATCGGTGGCATATTAACAATAGCAATAGCTGATGCTTTTTCAGATGCTTTAGGCATACATATATCTGAAGAGTCAGAGAATAAGCACACCACAAAGGAGATATGGGAGTCAACAATCTCCACCTTTTTTTCAAAATTTTTCTTTGCATCAACTTTTATTGTTCCCCTTCTTTTGTTTCAGCCATCGCTTGCGATTATAGTAAGTGTGATCTATGGCTTGTCTTTGCTGGCCATTTTTAGTTTCTATCTTGCCAAAGAGCAGAAAGCAAAACCTTGGAGAGTGGTTATTGAGCATTTGATTATCGCATTGGTGGTTATAGCTATGGCCAATTATGTCGGAGATTGGATCGGATCAACATTTGCTTAGCATTCCGCAAGCCCATATAAAATTTGTTCTCCTTGCTTAGCTGCACTTTGCCTTTTCAATCTGTAACAACGTTGCCATTACTGTGTTCTTCCCAATCTCAGCCCTCTTCCTCTTTGCTGCCCTCTGTCTTCAGGATGCCTGTGAATGTTTTTTGATTTGCATTTTGGACATTCCTGAGGTCTGCCAGTGCCATAATCGAGCTCCCACTCAAAGCCGCAGTCATAGCACTTGAATTTTCTTTTTGGCATTCCAACCATCTTATAACTGCCTCCCTCTATTTTTATTGCCTTCCCATTTACAATTGCATCTGCAATTTTTTTCCTCGCAGATACAAGCAATCTGTGAAAGGTTGGCTGCGAGATATTCATTTTCTTAGCAGCTTCTTCCTGCTCTAAGCCAAGCAAATCTTTTAATCTCACAGCCTCGAATTCATCAACTGTTAAGCTAGATTCATCTAAATTAGCCACGATGCCTGCTGGTTTGAAGCAGGTTATATTCGGCTCCAGCCATACCCTTCTACAGATTCTTGGCCTTGGCATTATTTCAGCCCTCTTTAAGTTCTTTAAGTTTTGCTTCAATCTCCCGTTTTTCTGCTTCAATCTCTTCAAGCTCTGCTTCAAGGATTTTCTTTTGCTCTTCTTTCGTTAAGTTTACTGGTGTTGCGTATCTTAAGCCAATAGCCCTTCTATAACCTCTTTCAAGCCCTCTTCGCATTCCACAGCCACAAGGTCCTAAACCTCTGCCTTTAAGAGGCCCGTAACCTAATGGACTTGTTCCATCTCCGCACGGCATTTATATGCACCTCCTAATGAATATATATTCATAATGTTTTATAAAGCTTTCTGACAAAATTCAAAACAGAAGCGGCCCTAAACACACTGTAGAAAATTTTTTAGCCTATTCAAAAAATGCTTCAGCAAGCGCGCACATGAAAACCTTTATAACAGTTGAATAACTCAATAAGTATAGCTTAAAAAATGCATCATAATTTATGGATAATTCATGGGCGCAGCAGTTGCGGCAATTCTATCTAAATTGAAGGGGATTGAATAAAATGCCTGCAATAATGATTGAGAATTTGAGTAAAAAGTTTGATGATGTAGTTGCAGTAGATAATATTTCTTTTAGTGTAGAAGAGGGCGAAATCTTTGGCCTTCTCGGTCCTAACGGCGCAGGTAAAACTACAACAATTTCCATGCTTGCTACAATGCTAAAGCCAACATCTGGCAAAGCTTTTGTAAATGGCTTTGATATCAGCAAGAATCAGGATGATGTGAGAAAATCTATTGGAATTGTTTTTCAAGACCAAAGCTTAGATGAAGAGCTCACCGCTTATGAAAACATGGATTTTCATGGAAGGCTTTATCGCATCCCAAAAGAGATAAGAGAAAAGAAAATACATGAACTTTTGAAGCTTGTCGGTCTTGAATATAGGAAAGATGATTTGGTAAAAACATTTTCAGGAGGAATGAAGAGGCGCTTAGAGATAGCGAGAGGGCTTTTGCATGAGCCAAAGGTATTGTTTTTGGATGAGCCAACGCTAGGCCTTGATTCACAAACAAGAAACCATATATGGCAATACGTCAAAAAATTAAATGAAGAAAAAAAGATTACAATCATTCTCACAACGCATTACATGGAAGAGGCGGATAGGCTTTGTCATCGTGTTGCAATAATGGACAAAGGAAAAATAATTGCTTTAAACGCGCCTGATAAATTAAAAGAGGCTCTTGGCGGAGACATTATCACAATAGAGTCTTCGGACATAGACAAACTTGATGCATCTCTTAAGCAATTGCCTTGGATTAAAACCACAATCAAACACGACAACAATTTAACCATAAATTTGCGGAATGCAGAGAAGCACGTTGTTGATATTGTTAAAGTATCTGAAAAGTGTGGTGCTGTTATAACTTCGCTTTCTATTCGCAAGCCAACCCTTGAGGATGTGTTTCTCCATTTTACTGGAAAAACGATCAGGGAAGAAGAGGCAAGCATAAAGGATAATATGCGTTTAAGATTTAGGATGAGGAGATAGTATGGATGTTATATATACAATTTGGTTGAGGAATATAAAACGTTATTTAAGATCTAAGAGCAGAATAATTGGCAGCTTAGGCCTACCCATTTTTTTCCTACTTTTTATTGGATTTGGGCTAAATTCAATGGTGAACATTCCGGGAATGGAACAGAGCTATGTTAGATTTATTGTGCCAGGGCTTGTAGCCATGAGCGTATTATCTACTTCAATATTTTCTGGTATTCAAATAATCTGGGATAAGCAGTTTGGTTTCTTAAAAGAGACCCTTGTTGCTCCGGTTTCGCGAACAGAGATAATGCTTGGGCAAACCTTAGGGGGAGCTACAATCGCATTTATCCAGGGAACGATAACGCTTGTTATCTCTCTTTTTATTGGGGTGAGTGCTGCCAGTTTATCCGGTTTTCTCATAGCCTTTCTTTTCATGATACTCACAGGCGTTTGTTTCACTGCTTTAGGCATAGCCATTGCATCAAAAATGGAAGACATGCATGGTTTTCAACTTATCATGAACTTTGTAATCTTCCCAATCTTTGGGCTTTCTGGAGCGATTTTTCCAATCTCTAGTTTGCCTCCATGGCTAAAAAACATTACTTTGTTGGATCCTTTGACTTATGGCGTAGAAGGAATACGATATGGGCTTCTAGGAACTTCTTACATAGATCCGCTAATCGGCGGTTTAGTTTTAGGAACCATTGCAGTTTTCATGATTATTTTTGGCGCATATTTATTCAGAAAAATAAAGATATAATTTTCAAATAAAGCTTTCAACAAAGGCAATAAAGAATTTTAATAAAGCTTTTATAGAATGTTTTATATTGACTTATATGGGCGCCATTTTTGGAAATAATGCGAAAGCATTCAAAATAATATTGCTCTTTGGAATAGTAAGCCTTCTTGGAGACATTATCTATGAAGGGGCAAGGAGCATTAATGGTCAATATCTCCAGACTCTTGGTGCGAGCGCAGCAATAGTTGGGCTAGTGGCTGGGCTTGGGGAATTTCTTGGTTACGGATTAAGATTCCTATCTGGATACTTTTCTGATAAAACAAAGGCATACTGGTTTTTCACGATTTTTGGTTATGGTTTGCTAGCAAGCATACCGTTGCTTGCCTTAACAGGGCTCTGGCAAATCGCTGCATTTTTCATCTTTGCTGAAAGAATTGGAAAAGCAATCCGAAGCCCTGCTAGGGATACGCTAATTTCGCAAGCTGCAAAAACTGTCGGAACTGGCTGGGGCTTTGCTGTTCATGAGTTTCTTGACCAGGTTGGCGCTCTTTTGGGGCCATTGCTTCTTGCGTATCTATTTTTCAGCTTTGGCACCAGCACGCTAGGCCTTTCGCAATACCAATACGGCTATTCAATGCTTTGGATACCATACATCTTGCTCATGGCAGTGCTCTTTATAGCATATTTTATTTCCAGGGATTCTCAAACATTTGAAAAAATTGAAAAACAAAAAAATGCACAAGGCCTGTCTGCTACATTTTGGCATTATGTTTTATTCACTTTTCTAACCACAATGGGTTTCATAAACTTTGTTATATTGGGTTATCATTTCAAAGCGACAAATGTTCTTTCAGATTCACAGATACCTCTATTTTATGCCATCGCGATGACAATAGATGCATTGTTTGCTTTGGTTATAGGAAAACTATACGACTTAATAAAGGCAAAAAGAAAGAATGAAACCGCTGGTTTGCTTCTCCTGATTGTGATACCTTTGATGACCGCAGCAATTCCAATCTTGGCATTCCTGCAAAACATTTACTTGATATTTTTGGGTGTGCTTCTTTGGGGCGCAGTTATGGGCGCTCACGAGACTATCATGAGGGCTGCTATAGCAGATATAACGCCTTTTAACAAAAGAGGCACAGGTTATGGAATATTCACAGCAGTTTACGGCCTTGCTGCTTTATTTGGCGGTGCTGCAGTAGGATTCCTGTATGATTATGCCTTATCTTCATTAGTGGCCTTTGTTATCATCACTCAGGTTTGTTCAGTTTTGCTGTTTTTATTTATGAAAAAACAAATCGGAAAATAAGATGCCGCATCAAAACCTTTGAAGACATTTTTAGCTTTTAACTCGAAATTTTTGCTTCGCATGTTGCAATAAAAATCAATCCTCACTTCGTTTGGAACTTCGTTAAATTGCATATGCCAGCAGAAATTTGGGCCACCCTATTGCCAATTATTTAAGCCCAATTACTGTGCAATTTTTGGGGCTGCCAGCAATTACTGGGGTTTTACTCATTTTTGGAATTTTGAGAAAAGAATTGGTTTTGGTAATGCTTTCTGTTCTTTTTGGAACATCAAATTTTGCTCAAGTCTTAAGCCCGGTGCAGATACTTACTTTGACTTTAGTTAGCATGCTTTATATTCCCTGCATTGCAACAATCGCCGCTCTTTGGAAAGAATTTGGATGGACAAGGGCATTAGGTATTACCGCATTTAAAATAATTTTTGCTATTTTAGTAGCTGGGTTTATCTCAAAAATTTTGTTGATATTTTGGTAGCTAAATAATGTGCTGCCTTCGAGCTCTTTGACAACTTGCCGACTTATGAGCCCTTGTGGAATATTCCCGCATGTAAAAAGGACTCAATCTACCGTATTTATACAACTAAACCTATTAAAAAAGCGAGAATAGTTGGATCCAGAAAAGAAGGGAAAAATTTTTATAGAATGAAAAATTATCAGGCCTGTGATATCTTCAAGGAGTTGGGCTATTCAATAGGCAAATTAAATAATAAAAGGCCCTGTAATAATTTTTATTTGTTTTAAAACCGTGCGAAAAATTTTAAGGTAAAAATCAACTAATAAAAACAGCATTTATTTCGTCTCAGAAAATTTATAAACAATTGTGCTTAATATCTTTATCATGATTAATAACAATTTAAAACCAATAATCTTAATTTTTGGAATATTGACTTTTTTTATTTTTGTTGTTTCTTTTAGCGTATTTTATGCTACTGAACATTTTACGGCATCTTGTGGGTGCAGAGTTCCGTCCTGGGTGATAATTGTGGCTATGGCCTCTTTAGGTTTATTTGTAGGCCTAATAACATATTACATTCTTTCAACTAATTATCTAAAAAAAAGAGAGAGAATTGAAAAAGATTTAATAAAAATTTTAGATTTATTAGATAATGAAGACAATATTGTGTTAAAAAAGATTATAGAAAGTGGGGGCGAAATAAATCAAAGTTCACTAACAAGAGCTCTTAATTTAGACAAAGTCAGAGTGTCTAGGATAGTTTCTAGAATGGAAGAAAAGAATATTTTGAAAAAAGAGAAAAACGGCATGACTAACAAGTTAATTCTCGACGATAGCCTAAAAAGACTATTTTTAAAGTAGTTTCATTTTTTGAAACCAATCTTTATAAGGCGTTTCAAATGATATGAATTATTATGAAAAATAGCAAAAAAACAAAGAAACTTAACTTTTCTTTTGTGCAGATTTCTTTACTGGTAACTCTAATATTTAGCTTAGTTTTAAACGTTTCTTCGGTTAAGGCTTTGGATTCTGCTCCTAAGGACAATAATGTAACTCTTTATTTTTTTTGGGGTGACGGTTGTCCACATTGTGCCCATGAAAAGTCCTTTTTAGAAGAATTGCAACAAAGATATCCAGAATTAGAGGTTAAATCCTATGAGGTATGGCATAATTCTGAAAATGCAAAATTTTTTTCTGATATGGCTAAAGCCTTTGGAACAACTGCAATGGGAGTTCCAACAACATTTTTAGATGATAAGGTATGGGTCGGGTATTCTGATTATATGGGTGAAGAAATTGAAGAAAAAGTAAAATATTGTATTGAGCATGGTTGTATAGACCCTATTCAAAAATTAGGAAATCCTTCTAGTTCAGAAATCTCTGAATCTAAAGAAACAACCTCAACTAAGGCGGAAGATAATGCAATAAGCGAAGACAATGCGATAACAATCCCTATCTTAGGAAAGCTTGATACATCGAAGACACCCCTTATTGTCTTAACAATTATCCTTGCAGGTTTAGATAGCTTTAATCCATGCGCATTTTTTGTTTTGTTTTTTCTTTTGAGTATGTTAATTTATTCTAGATCAAGAAAGAGGATGTTTCTTATAGGCGGAACATTTGTCTTTTTTTCAGCATTTATTTATTTCTTATTTATAGCAGCCTGGTTAAATCTTTTCTTAATAATTGGCAATCTTGCTTTTATCACAGTCATAGCAGGAATCGTTGCATTAATTGTGGCGGTAATTAATATAAAGGATTTCTTTTTCTTTGAAAAAGGGATCTCTCTTGTAATTCCCGAAAAAGCAAAGCCAAAACTTTTTGAAAGAATGAGAAATCTGCTAAAAGCAACATCGCTTTCTTCAATGATATTTGGCACGATTGTTTTGTCAATTGCCGCAAATACATATGAGCTGCTTTGTACTGCCGGCTTTCCAATGGTTTTTACAAGGATTTTAACACTGCACAATCTTCCAACATTCCAATATTATTTCTACCTTTTACTATATTGCTTGATTTATGTTGTGCCATTGATAGCAATTGTTATAATATTTGCTATGACTCTTGGAGCCAAAAAGCTTACAGAATGGCAAGGTCAAGTTCTGAAACTGATTTCAGGGATGATGATGCTTTGTTTGGGTCTAGTTCTTATTATTAATCCTTCTTTAATGAATAACATATTTACGTCAATTGCAATATTAGCAACAGCTCTAGCTATTGCTGGGGTAATTATTTTTATAACTAAAAAGGTTAAGAAATATAAAGAAGCCAAAGAAGGCAATAATTAAGTCAGCAATGATGCTGCTAAAAATGGTGATGTACATGACTGGTAAGGACCTTCCAAAAGAATTGCTTTACAATAAAGATTATTCATGGGTAAAAATAGAGGGAGATATTGCAATCGTAGGAGTCATCGATTCTGCTGCAAAGAAAGTCAAGGAATTTGTTTTCGTTAATCTGCCAGAGAAGGGCAAAAAAATAAAGCAAGGCGAAACATACGTTTCTCTTGAGGCTGTGAAGTGGTCGGGGCATCTTTCAAGCCCTGTTTCAGGCGAAATAGTTGAAGTGAATGAAAAGCTTTTTGACGAGCCCTCGCTAATAAACAGAGATCCTTATGGATGCTGGATAATGAAAGTAAAGATGAGCAATAAGGAAGAATTGAAAATGCTCATGAATGCTAAGGAAGCATTGGAGTGGCTGAAAGAAAAGTGAGGTGATTTAAATGGTAAAGCTGAATTTTGCTGAAGTTCACAAAAGATATAAAGAGCTTATAGGGGGCAAAGGCTCGCCTGTGGGTGTTAAGCTCCTCAATAAAAAGCAAGATTTGAAAAAGCTTGGCGTTATGCCCTTAGAAGAAAACAGAGCGCTTTGTCAGGTTTTGAAGCTATCAGCTGTTTATGAAAAGGTTAGGGGAGTTTATTTTGAAAACGTGGATGCCTGCGTTGTCGGTACGTATATCCTTGGTTTTGGAACGCCACCACAAGACCTAAAAGAGAGGTGGATAAAAGGCTTTGCCTATACTCCTGAAAGGTTTGACGAGCTCTGCAAAAACATTGAGGCCTTGCCCCAGAAAAAATTTGAAGCCGCGATCTTTGCGCCGCTTAAGGAGTTTGAAAGGTTGAAACAAGAACCTGATGCTGTAATAATGTTTGTAAATTCTGCCCAGTCATATCTGCTGCTTGTGAGCTATTTCGATGCGAGCGGTAAAAAGCCTTGCTCTTGCATAAATGGGCATGCTGCATGCGAGATCATCGCGGCCGTAGCCAATGGAAAATCGCCGTGGATTACCATACCATGCGGAGGAGCAAGAAGCATTGCCGATGCACAGGATGATGAGATATGGGTAGGCATGAAACTGGACGACTTATATATGTCGCTTAAAAGATTAGAAAAAATAAACTTAAAATATCCGCCTGCAGTCAACCAGATGATACTCTCTTCGCTTAATCAGAACCACCCTCTAACTTATCTGATAGCAAGAGAGCCAAATAAGCAATGTTGATACGGGCCTATAATTGTTGGCGAAGATGCTTTAACAATTTGTGCGGGCATTCTTAATCTTAAAACAAATTCAAAAAAAGGCTGGGATTGATGCATCTGCCTTCATGGATTAAGGTAAAATCTTACGATAAAGAAGCATACATCAAAACAAAAAATATTATTGAAAGGTACAACCTTCACGCCATTTGCATTGAGGCTGATTGTCCCAACAGATACGAATGTTTTTCAAAAGGGACTGCAACTTTTATGATTTTGGGGGATGTCTGCACAAGAAATTGTCTTTATTGCAATGTTAAAAAGGGAAAGCCAAAGGGTGTTGATAAAAGCGAGACAAAAAGGATAGCTATGGCTGTTAAGAAACTTGACTTGCGTTATGTTGTTATAACATGCGTGACAAGAGATGATCTGCCAGATGGAGGCGCAGAGCAGTTTGTAGATACAATAAATGAGATCAGAAAAGCAAAGCCTAATTCAAAAATTGAGCTTTTGATATCCGATCTGAATGGCAATTGGGAAGCGTTAAAAAAGATAGTTGATGCTAAGCCAGATGTGATAAACCACAACATTGAGGTTGTCAGGGAGCTTTTCAAGAAACTTCGGCCTAAGGGAAGTTACGATTTATCGCTTTCTCTTCTGAAGAAGATAAAAGAAATAAACCCTGAAATAAAAACCAAGTCAGGCTTTATGGTTGGCTTTGGCGAAAGCAAAAAACAGATAGTTCAGACACTTAAAGATTTGAGGAAAGCGAAGTGCAATATTGTTACAATAGGCCAGTATCTCCAGCCAAGCACCTCGCATTTTGAAGTGAAAAAATATTATGCACCAAATGAGTTTAAAAAAATAGAGAAAGCGGCAAAAGCAATGGGTTTTGAGAAAGTTATGGCAGGCCCTCTGGTGAGAAGCTCATATCATGCAGGTGAAATGGAAAATGCGTGAGTGGAGATTGTTAAAGCGAATAGAAACGAATGGTGCTATGCAGATGGCAATAGATGAAGCGATATTGATAGCAAGGATGAACGGACTTGTTATGAACACATTGAGATTTTACACATGGAAGCCCGCATGCGTAACCATCGGCTTTTTTCAGAGCCTTGAGCAAGAAGTGGATATTAAAAAAGCGAAAGAGCTTGGCATTGATATTGTGAGGCGCTATACAGGCGGGGGAGCAGTTCTACATGATAAAGAATTAACATACTCCATTGTTCTTGATGAAAGAGAGGTCTCTTCTAATATAATCGAGTCATATAAAAAGATTTGCAAGTGTTTAATTAAAGGTCTTGGTTCTTTCGGAATTAAAGCTGAATTCGCTCCTATAAACGACATAGTTGTTAACAGACGCAAAATATCAGGCAACGCACAAACAAGAAAGGAAGGCTTCGTTCTTCAACATGGTACAATACTTATGGATATAGATCCGCAGAAAATGTTTTCTGTACTAAAAATTCCTGATGAAAAAATCAGAGACAAGATGATAAAAAGTGCTGAGGAGCGAGTGACATCAGTTAAAAGGGAAGTAGGCAGGGAAATAAGTTTGGAAGAGCTGGAAAGAGGATTGATAAAAGGCTTTGAAGATATTTTCGGCGTCAAATTCAGGGAACGCGATTTAACAGAAGAGGAACTAAAGCTTGCTGAAAAACTTTGCAAGGAGAAGTATTCAACAAAAGAATGGTGTATGTGGAGATGAAGTTACATATAGACTACAAAGTAGCAGGAGGCAAGATGCTCAGGATAGATGTTGAAATTGAAGGCGCTATCATAAAGGACATCAGACTTGCTGGTGATTTTTTCATCTATCCTGAAGAGGCAATTTTGCTTATTGAGAAATCGCTAAAAGGTGTTGAAAAAAAGCAAGTAGCTAAAAGGCTTAACAGCATGCTTAAGGAGAAAAATATTAAGATAATTGGATTTAAGCCACAGGACTTGAAAGAGGCAATAGAAAGAATTTAGCCTTCGAACCGCTTCTTCATAAGCTTTATAAACAAGGGGTAACATCAACGCTAGCAGTTATGCTAGCGGTTATGATTGATGACAATCTAGCGTGCGAAAGCAGAACCCATCCAAAATTTTGGCTGCACCAAAACCAAAGGTTTTTGAATGTTTTTCACAAATTCTACAAAATTTCTTGCTTTCGTTTGGCCTATTGGGCAATATTTAAAAGTTTAAGATTAAAAATTTTAGCGATGCATTTTAGTGATGTTATGATTCCAATAATAATCCTGGCTATTGTTTTTGCGCTTATTGCAATTAGACAGATTGGAAATATTAAATTAGCAATTTGGCAAGCAATGCTCTTTGGGGCCATCGCTGTCATAATAACTGGCCAAATTTCTCCATACGACGCTTTGCGTGCAATAAATTTGGACATAATGATTTTTTTGTTTAGCATGTTTGTTGTGGGAGTTGCCCTGGAAGAGAGCGGTTATCTTTCTCATTTATCTTATAAAATATTCAAAAAGGCAAAAACCACCGACCAATTATTGCTGCTAGTTTTATTTGTAATGGGGTTTGCTTCTGCAATTCTAATGAACGATACGCTCGCCATTATTGGAACACCAATAGTTTTGCTTCTGGCAAAAACTCACAGAATTGATCCAAGAATTCTTTTAATTGCCTTGGCCTTTGCAATAACGATTGGCAGCGTTATGAGCCCTATAGGAAATCCACAAAATCTCCTTATTGCTACACAGGCAAATATTAAAAATCCATTCGTAACTTTTTTTCAGTTTCTTTTTCTTCCAACAATCGTTAATCTTCTTGCAGCATTTCTTCTAATAAAATTCTTCTGCAAAAAACAATTCAAAAATAATTCGTTGAATCATTATCAAGAACCAATAAAAGACAAAAAACTTGCAATTTTATCTAAATTTTCTCTTGTTTTACTATTAATCATGGTGTTTTTAAAGATATTAACTGCGTTTCTAGATGTTCAATTAGACTTTAAGTTAGCTTATATCGCATTCATATCAGCTCTGCCAATTTTGATATTCAGCAGAAAAAGAATTTCTATTATCAAAAAAGTTGATTGGCACACGTTGATTTTTTTTGCGGCAATGTTCATATTAATGGAAAGTGTTTGGAACACAGGATTTTTTCAATCAGTGATAAGTGCTTTGGGCATAAATATTCTTTCAATACCGATAATATTGGCTGTAAGTGTTTTATTTAGCCAGCTGATATCGAATGTGCCTTTGGTAGCATTATATTCACCAATGCTGCTTCATGCCGGCGCATCAACTAGAGAGCTGATGGCCTTGGCTGCAGGCAGTACAATTGCAGGCAATTTGCTAATACTTGGTGCTGCAAGCAATGTTATAATAATCCAGAACGCAGAAAAGAAATTTGGAGAAACAATAACTTTTTTAGAATTTGCAAAGATGGGTATTCCGATGACAATAATAAATATCTTAATTTACTGGTTATTTTTTCTTATAATTTAAATATTGCAACAAAATTTTAAGCTGCTAAAACTTTGATTTTTGTCGCTCATGGGAAAATTTTCTACTTTTTTCTATGGGCAACAGCTTTTGGCTAAAATTTAAAATAGAAGGCATCATAAAGAAAAAACTACAGCAACAATGAATTTTCGGCTGGGACTCGCAACTCGAAATTTTTGCCTTGCCAAGTTGCACTAAAATTTCGTCTTCATTCCATTCAGAGAACATAACAGCGATTTAACGGTTTCGCTCGGTTGCACCTCGCTACACCCAAGTCCTCGCTCCGCTCGGTCATTAACACGGGATAATTGCAATCAGAACAAGCCCCCTCATGCCTTCAGGGGAAAATAATGTCGCGATAAAGTTAAATATGTGTTAAGTAATAGATTTAATAATCAAAAATAGCTCACGTAAAAAAATTAAAAAGGCCTTTGCCTTAAGTGGATTTGGTGGATCATTATGAATTCTTGCTTTAGAAATCTTAGAGGTGTCACTTTATTGCTTCTTTCCTTATGTTTAATTTTTTTCTTATTTTCTTTGGGAGCAACAGCTACAGGTACAAGACCAACAGTTACAATAACATCTGGTGACATGATAAGAAACCAAGCAAATACAATAACTGCAACAGTCACAGACCCAGATGGCGATGCAAGATATGACTCTGTTTAT
>Ga0272448_1000090_pt1 | contig 125780 bp, 120 predicted proteins | sample YNPCB0191_FD_202220 | JGI IMG/M metagenome (GOLD analysis project Ga0272448, IMG submission 202220) | Hot spring sediment microbial communities from Yellowstone National Park, WY, United States - YNP-CB-019-1 | ecosystem: Environmental > Aquatic > Thermal springs > Hot (42-90C) > Sediment... | reverse complement strand
TCCCCGGCCTCTATCGCGATGTCGGTGCCCGTGCCCAGGGCGATGCCCACGTTGGCCCCCTTCAGGGCCGGCGCGTCGTTGATGCCGTCGCCGACGAAGGCGACGGTGCCGAACTGCTCCTGAATCTGTCGGACCGCCGCCACCTTCCCCTCCGGCAAAACCTCCGCCAGGACGTCGTCTATCCCCAACCGCTCCGCGACCGCCCGCGCGGTGCGCCGGTTATCGCCCGTGACCATCGCCGTCCGGATGCCCATCCGGTGGAGCGCCTCCACGGCGGCCCGGGCGTCCTCTTTGAGCGTGTCCGCGATGGCAATAACGCCCAGGAGTTGCCCGTCGGCGGCGACCAGCACGACGGTCTTCGCTTCCTCCTCCAGCCGCCGGAGCGTCTCCGCCACCGGCGTCAGGTCCACGCCCTCCTCCTCCATCAGCCGCGAGGAGCCGACCACCACCCGCTTCCCGTCCACGGTCGCGGCCACACCCCGGCCCCGCTGGGCAACGAACCGGGTCGGTTCGTCCAGGGGAATCCCCAGCGCCTCCGCCCGTTCCACCACCGCGCGCCCCAGCGGGTGCTCCGACCCCCGTTCCGCCGATGCCGCCAGCCGCAGGAGTTCCCGCCCGTCCACTCCCCCGGCGGGGACGACGTCGGTCACTTCGGGCCGGCCCTTCGTGAGGGTCCCCGTCTTATCAAAGACCACTACCCGCACGTCCTTGAGGGTCTGGATGGCCTCGCCGGAACGGATGAGGATGCCCCGTTCGGCCCCCATGCCGCTCCCGACCATCAGCGCGGTGGGGGTCGCCAGCCCCAGGGCGCACGGACAGGCGATGACCAGAACGGCGACGGTGGAGATGATGGCTAAGGTGACGGTCCCCAGGTTCGGGTTGACCCAGGGCAGGAAGGAGCCCGCCGTCACCAGGGTCCGCATCAGGCCGGGGAACGCCAGCCAGGCGATCAGGGTGAGAAGCGCAATCCCCAGCACGACGGGCACAAAAACGGCGGTCACCCGGTCGGCGAAGGCCTGGATGGGGACTTTGGAGCCCTGCGCCTCCTCCACGAGGCGAATCACCTGGGCCAGGAACGTGTCCCGCCCCACGCGCGTGGCCCGGACCTTCAGGAGCCCTTCCTGGTTGACGGTGGCGCCGATGACCTCATCGCCCGGGCGCTTGTTGACGGGCATGGACTCACCGGTCGCCATAGACTCGTCCACCGCGCTCTCCCCTTCCAGGACGACGCCGTCGGTGGGGATTTTTTCGCCCGGACGGACGACCATCACGTCCCCGACCTGGACCGCCTCAATGGGGACCTCCACCTCTATGCCGTCCCGGACCACCCGGGCCGTTTTGGCGCCCAGTTCCAGAAGTTTGCGGATGGCCTGGGAGGCGCGGCCCTTCGCCGTCTCCTCCACGTACCGGCCGGTGAGGTGGAAGGCCATAATCATCGCCGCCACCCCGGCGTAGTTGGCGACGGGGAAGAAGAAGGACGCCGGGCCGGTCAGGAAGGAGACGCCCGTGCCCAGGGTGATGAGGGTGTCCATGTTGGCGAAGCCGTGCAGGGCGGCGGAGAGGCCGCTGCGGTAGGTCCGGCGACCCACCCAGAAGAGGACAGGCGCGGCCAGGAGAATCATCCCCAGGTTGAAGACGGTGTGGCTGGGCCACATCACCCCCCAGAGCATTTCCGGGAGCATCCAGAGCAGGATGGGGACGGTGAACGCCCAGGCGACGCGCATCCGGAAGCGGGCCTGGCGCATCTTGCGTTCGGCCTCGTCCTCCTCCGGGGCCGCCACGCCCTCGGCGGGGACGTCCAGGATTTCGTACCCGGCCTCCGCGACGGCCTTTTTGAAGTCGGCGATGTTGGCCACGCCGGGGATGAAGGTGACCGTTGCCTTCTCCGTAGCCAGGTTGACGGCGGCGGAGACGACGCCGGGGACCCCGCGCAGGGCGTGCTCCACGTGCGCGACGCAGGCCGCGCAGGTCATCCCGCCCACGGGCAGGACGACGGTCTCGGTGGGGACCTCGTAGCCGGTCTCCTGCACGGCGCGGACCAGGTCGGCCATGCGGACAGCGGCGGGATCAAAGCGGATGGTGGCCCGCTCTGTCGCCAGGTTGACGGCGACGTCCTCCACGCCGTCCACGCCGCGGAGCGCGTGCTCCACGTGGGCGACGCACGAGGCGCAGGTCATCCCCCGGACGGGGATGGAAACGTTCTGTTCGGTCATAGTCCCCTCAAAGGCTCCCCGTCTTCCAATAGCATCTCTATAACCTCGCGAAGGTTCCTCTGCAACCTGGCTACCCGACAGTTTGAAATCAGGACACGGATACCCACGGGTTTCACGGATCAGCACGGATGAAATCTGTACCATCCGTGCCCATCCGTGTCCCATTGAACGGGAAACAAAGGTAAGACGGGCATTTACGGCTTATCAATCCGTGTCTATCCGTAGCATCCGTGTGAATCCGTGTACTGCCCGATCAAAAGTGTCAGGTGACCAGAACCTGCAAGATAAATCGCAGGATAAATCCTGCGCTACACGTGCTATGCTTTGGGGCGACCGCAAGGGTCGCCCCTACGCTTTGGGACAACCGTAATGGTCGCGCCCCTACGAGTGGGCGTGGTGATGCCCTTCGGGCTTTTCGGCCTCCCGCAGGTACTTCTCCGGGTCCTTCTCAAAGGCCACCTTGCAGCCGGGGGCGCAGAAATAGTACGTCTGCCCCTTGTAGACCGTCTTCGCCGGAGCGGTCTTGGGGTCCACTTCCATCTTGCAGACGGGGTCTATGGCCATGTCGTCACCTCCACAGGATTCTCGGGCGTTCCAGAGAGGCGCCCGATTTAGTTGATCGGCATCTATTTTACCACACTCAACAGGGAAAATCAAGGGCCCCGATGCAAGAATAGTGTTAGAAAGGGGGCGTTGAGGGGCGGTTTCGCCGCCCCTCAACGCCCCGATCGGCCCCTCTAATGCCCCAGATGCCGGAGCGGGACCCCCCGCGGCACCCGCTCCAGATGGTACCCACCGAAGCGCCCCAGTTGCTCCTGGACCCGGTCCCGCAGGGCCCGCATGCGCGGATGGCGGGCCTTCCAGTCGCCCCGAACCTGACAGATGACCAGCGCGGAGTCGCCCCGGATGTCCAGCGTGAACGCCCGCGGGTCCAGATGGTCCCTCTCCAACTGGCCCAGCAGGTCCTCCAGCGCCGCCAGCAGCGTCTGGTACTCCGCCTCGTTGCCCGTCATCCGCCGCCTGAATTCCAGATGGACGGTCTCCTCGTGCCCGTCCGGAAACCGGATGTGGTAACTCCCGTAGGCGGGGCCGGGATTCCCCCGGCTCCCGCCGTCAAAGAGAATCCGGATGACGGGCCGGTCTTCAGGAGACATCGGAGTAGGTCCAGAACCGGTTGACAAAGAAGTTCCAGAACAGGACGACGCCGGTAGCGATGGCCTTCGCCAGGTTGTAGCCCAGTTTGTAGAGGAGTTCGGGGGTCAGGCTGAGAGCCATCGCACGGGTCGCCGTCCCCACCAGGGAGACGCACGGGTAGCGCAGGAGGACCAGGATGCCCGTGTTGATGCCCCATCCGGCGATGTTGACGACGAAGAACTGGGCCAGTTGGGTGCGGATGGGCTTGGAGCGGGAGTCCGGGTACGTCCAGTACCGGTTCCAGGTGAAGTTGCTGAGCACCGCGGCGGTGAAGGAGCAGGTGTTGGCCAGGACGATGGGGAGTCCGGCGACCACGTGGAGGAGGTAAAGGAGTCCGAAGTCCACCACCGCGCCGATGGTGCCGACGACGGAGAACTTCAGGAAGCGGATGACTTCCTTCCGGTTCGTCTGCAGGAAGTGTCGGGTATGGGTGATGACGACGGCTGGTGACATCACTTCAGGTACTTCCCCACGATGGGTGCCAGGTCCCGCTTGAGGCTCTCGGGGACCAGGTCGGGCTGGGTGATGAGGGCGGTGGAGAGGGTGGACCCGCAGTCGCAGGTGCGCCCGGCGGCCGCCAGGCGGGGGACCAGGATACGGATGGCCTGCTGGGCCAGTTGGGCGTTGGCCGCCAGCGTGGAGAGCAACATCTCCACGTTGACCGGCTCCTCCGTCTCGTGCCAGACGTCGTAGTCGGTGACGTGGGCCATGACCGCGTAGCACATCTCCGCCTCCCGCGCCAGGAAGGCCTCGGGGCTGGTGGTCATGCCGATGATGTCCATGCCCCAGGCGCGGTAGGTGAAACTCTCCCCTTTGGTGGAGAACCGGGGCCCTTCAATGGTGATGAACCGTCCGCCCCGGTGGACCCGGCCACCGGCGGCCTCCACCGCGTCGGCCAGGAGGGCGGAGAGGCGGGCGCAGAAGGGGTCGGCGACGCCGATGTGGGCCACCAAGCCGTTGCCGAAGAAGGTGTAGGCCCGCTTCTTGGTGAAGTCAAACAACTGGTCGGGGATGACGATTTCGCCGGGGTGGATGTGCTCCCGCAGGGAGCCGCAGGCGGAGATGGAGATGACCTGCTCCACCCCTAAGGTCTTGAGGGCGTAGATGTTGGCCCGGTAGTTGACCTCGGTGGGCATGATGCGGTGGCCCCGCCCGTGGCGGGCCAGGAAGGCCACCCGCACCCCCTCTAAATTTCCGATGACGATGACATCCGACGGGTCGCCGAAGGGCGTGGAGATGCGGCGCTCCTCCACGTCGCTCAGCCCCTCCATGCTGTAGAGGCCGGAGCCGCCGATGACGCCGATGCGAATGGGAATCTCTGCCATGGTCTTGCTCCTGTACGGAAGTGGGTGGGTACCGGATGTGGCTCTGTGCGGCGATATTCTACCCGATAAGGGCAGTGGCGTCAAGAAAGCCCGACGGCAGGGCGTGTCCCTATTGTAGGACAACTACGAGCAGTTGTCCTACAAAGCAGGAGTTTCTCTACGGGTAACTATTCACGCCGATTGAAATCGTCCTCCCTGGGCACTTCGTGCCGGTTGTCGGCCTTCGCCGACAACCCTTATGTGCGTGTCCGAGAGACCTGGTCGGCGAAGGCCGACCATCGGCCGCAGGCCCAGGAAGGGTGACTTCAGTCAGCGCTGGTAATTACCTACCCTGAATCGTTTTCAGATAATGTAGCGTAGGCTTTAGCCCGCGAATACAGGCCTGGCGGCCTGCGCTACAGGGGCATGCCTTCGCCGCGTCTTTGATAGCGCTTGCCCGGGGGCTCCCTGGTAGGTAGTTACCAGCGCTGAATAGTTACCTCTACGGGAGATATGCGCGGGGATTCTGGGGGACACCCAGGTAGCGGATTTCAAAGTGGAGATGGGGGCCGGTGGACCAGCCGGTGTTGCCCGTAGCGCCGATGACCTGGCCGCGCTCCACCTTCTGTCCGGCCATTACATAGAAGTTGCTCAGGTGAGCATAGTAAGTGGCGAAGCCGTTGGCGTGGTCAATGACGATCAGATAACCGTAGCCGACGTCGGTCCATCCGGCGAAACTGACGAAGCCCCCGTCGGCGGCGTGGACCGCCGTCCCCACCGGGACGCCGATGTCTATGGCCCGGTGACCGTACCAGTACCCCTGAGTGATGTACCCCAGCACGGGCCACTGGAATAGCCCGGTCCCCCGGGCGCCCTCGGGGATGGGCCCGGTGTAACTGGTCACCACCTTCGGCACCCACGGCTTCTGACCGCCGGGGATGATCAGTTTCATCCCCGGTTCAATGGCGAAGTCGGGCGGCTGAAGGGAGTTGTACGGGCAGGAAGTGATGGCCTCCACCTCCACCTTGTACTTCTTGGCGATGGACTCCAGCGTCTCACCTTCTTTGACGGTGTGATACACCCCGTCCACCGGTAGAATGATCAACTCCTGCCCGATTCGCAGCAGGTCCGGGGCGTCCTCTACGGCGGGGTTGGCCCACATGATGGTGGTCGGTTCCAGGTCAAACTGAGCGGCAATGCCCTGCACCGTATCCCCTAACTGGACGGTGTAGGTGATGATGCCCAGGCGTGGGCGTTTGGGGATTTCGGTATGGGGGTCGGCGCGCAGGGCAATGGGGGCCCAGGGGTCCGGTTTGATGGCGCGGCCGTTGCGGGCCGCGACCAGGGACAGATTGGCCTGAGTATTCTGGGTGGCATTCTGGCGGGCAAAGAGGTCGGCGGCGGAGGTCAGCGAACGGGCGGCCCAGGCCGGGACGCGGATGGTGCTCAGGAGCAGGGCCAGACAGGCGGCGATGACCAGCGCGATGTGCGCCGAGGTTCGGCTCAGCAATGGCCAGAAAGCCCGCCGGTCGCTGCTCCACTGCCACCAGGAGACCGCCAGACGGGCCAGTTGGCCAGGCAGAACCTCGTCCCGCCACTGAGCGACGGAACGTACCCCGCCCTGTCTTTCAGATTTCGGCGGAACGCTTCCCTCAGGAACGTTCCTTTCGGTTTGCCCGAATGTGTCCAAAGTCGGCTCCGTTTTCAACGTTCCGCAGGGAACGGAAAACCATATAGATTGTAGCACAACTTTAGAGAAAGTGCAACTCGCCCTGTTGTCGGGCCTGTCCGCTTTGTAGGACAACTGCGAGCAGTTGTCCTACAACTTTGGGACACACCCCCGCCTATTGTGAAATCGCAAAATTGGGGGTATAATGATAACAGCAAGCGTTGCCAGGGGTGAAGGAGGACGGATATGGCCCGCATTCTGGTCGTGGACGACAACGCGGACCTGCTCCAGATGATCCGGATGCTGCTGGAGGAGCGGGGTGGGCACGAAGTGATGCTGAGTGCCGAAGGGGAGGATGGTCTGGCGAAAGCCCGCGCGAACCCGCCGGACCTGGCCATCATAGATGTGATGATGCCGGGGATGAATGGCTACGAGGTCTGTCGCCAGTTACGACGAAACCCGGCTACCGCCCAGATACCGATCATCGTCCTCACTGCGCGCGGCCAGCCGGTGGACCGGGAAGCCGCTCTGGCCGCGGGCGCCGACGACTACATCGCCAAACCCGTCACGATGGCGGAACTCCTGGAGCGGGTCAACCGTCTGCTGACCAGCAGAATCGCCCGCCGCCCGGCCGGAGGGACCATCGCCGTGCTCAGCCTGCGCGGCGGGGTGGGGGTGACCACGCTGGCCGTCAATCTGGCCGTCACCCTGGCCCGCTCATCACCGAATCAGGTCTGCCTGGTGGATCTCTCCCCATCCTCCGGGCACGACGCGCTCCAGTTGGGCCTCCGGCCTGACCCCAACTGGTCCGCCCTCGCCCTCCTGGCCTCCGGACCCGGCCCGGCAGCCATCCGTAATTATCTCCTGACCCATCCCTCAGGCGTCCATCTGCTCGCTTCGCCCTTCGTCCCCGTCGTGGGGGGAGGGTTATCCCCGGAGATGGTGCGGGCGGTCCTGGTAGCCCTGAGGGAGAATTTCCTCTACCTGGTGGCAGACCTTCCGGCGGTTCTCACCGAAGGGGTTATGGCCGTGCTGGAGCACGCGGATGCGATCCTTCTGGTGACCGCCGCCGATCCATCAACGCTGCAGACCACTGTGGGAACCCTTCAGGTTTTGAAGCCTTACGCTTCAAAGGTCCGGCTGATTCTGAACCAGACGGGGCCGGAGCCGGCGCCCCCCATGGAGGCCCTCCAGCGGGTCCTCAAGCATCCCATCTCCGGGGTCATTCCCTTTGACCCATCCCAGGCACGGGCATTAGCCCAGGGCAAACCCCTGGCTCTGAGCACCCCCGATTCCCCTCTGGCGCGGGCAGTGGCTCATCTGGCGACCGAATTGGAGAAGGTGTCGGTGCCGAAGGGCGCATCCGGTTGAGGGGGATTCTATTGCCCCCAGAAAAGAAATAAGGGGTTGGGGCTGGCGGCAGGGCCGCCAACCCCAACCCCTTATGGCTCCCTTCAGAATCTCACGGGGAAAAGGGGACAACCCGCCCGGTCATCACCAGGCACATGCAGCCCAGAAGGGCGACGTTCAGGAACAGCAGCAGCGCCAGCACGAAGCGCTGCCAGGGAGATAACACCCCGATAAGCCCTGCCAGCCCCCCGGAGGAGGCTCCGGACGACGGTCTCCCCGGGCGTTTCCTTCGGGCTTTTTCGGGCTTTTCTGCCGGTTCCTCCGGTGGGGTCTCGCCCTCCGCTTCCAGGTCGGAGAGCCACTGCATGCGGTCCAGCCAGTCGTCCTCCTGCATCTCTCTCCTCCGCTCCTCCGCTCCCCTGCCCCTCCGCTCCCCCGCTCCCCTGCTCCTCCGCCCCCTTGCTCCCCGGCTCCTCTATCCTACCCGCACCCTCCAGCCCTCTTCCAGATAGACCTCATCTCGTGGTAACCCCCGCTCATCCCAGAGATGCCCGTTCCATTCCCAGAACTGGGCCTTAGAGATATTGTATCGCTTGCAGATGCTCCAGAGAGTATCGTTGACCGTCACGACGTGGAATTGGGCCGTGGCTGGGGCGGGTTCTTCCTGGGCAGGGATGACGGGGGTCTGCGAAGGTTGCGGGGGTGGTGCCACCGACGGCCCCAGCGACGCCAGAATCGGCCAGAGTTCCCGGTCCAGAAGGTGGATGCCGTAGATGCTCAGGAACGGCGGGTTGTGGGACGCCAGGGCCTGGACCCATTCCAGGAACTCCGGGACTCCGGGCGACCGGGCGTCCTCCTCGTCCGTCCCAATCGCCAGAATGGGGTACAGCGGCGGCATATCGCCCCATTCCTGCTCCCAGCGGGCGTGTTCTCCGTATGCCCATTTGTCCACCACGGTGCGGGGGGTCCGCCGGGCGCTCAGGGAACACCAGGGCATGAAACCGCCGCGACAGAATCCGTTCATCTCCCGGTAGGGAATTTCCGGATGCCGCCAGATGTCGGGCGGGGCGGCGTAGAACAGGCGCTCCGGCTCCACCCCGGCCTCCGTGACCTTCCGCCCCAGAGTGGCGGCCGCGACGGTCTTTCCCGCCGCCGCGTCGGTCAGGTCCAGCACCACGCCCTCATAGCCGACGCGCCGGGCTTTGGCGACCAGCGCGGCCTCGGCGAAGGGGTCGTCCAGAGAAAGGGGGACCCAGGCCAGAGGCACCAGTCCGGCCTGACGGGCGCGGCCCTCCACCCGGCGGGCGGCCTCCACGAAGAACATGCCCCGCAGTCCCACCCGGTAGATGAGGTGGGTGGCGCCGACCGCCGCCGCCATCTCCAGCGCCCCGTCCAGGTCGGCGGAGAAGGGAAGCCAGAGGCCTTTGCCGTTCAGTTCCCCCATTTATCTTTCCAGCGTCATCGGCATCACCACGTAGGTGAAGTCGTCCCCGCCGACCGGTCGGATGACGCCCGGGCTGGAGGGGGAGATGATGTCCAGCATCACCTGCGGCGAGTTGACCACGCCCAGCGCGTCCAGGATGAATTTCACGTTGAAGGCAATCTCCACGGCCGCCCCCTCTGTCGCCGCGTCCAGTTCCGTCACGTCGCTGCCGGTCTCGGCGGAGGTGGCGGAGACGACCAGCCGCCCCGGCTCCAGGTCGGAGCCCGGATGGATGTGGAAGAGCAGGGTGTTGGTGTTCTCGCGGGCGAAGATGTGCGCCGTCTGGCAGGCCTTCAGCAGTTCCGCCGTCCCCGCGATCACCCGGGTGTTCCGGTCGCGCGGGATCAGTTGCTGGTAGTCGGGAAAGGTGCCCGGGATCAGTTGGGAAACCAGCACCACCTCCATCGGGACCGGGGCGTCGGGCGGGGTCTGGGCCTGGAAGAGGATGCGGTTCCCGTCGGGGGTGAAGGTGATGCGGACCGGCGGGCGCTCCTCGCGGCCCTTCACCAGTTCACCGCAGATGCGGGCCCACTCCGTCATTGTGCGGGCCGGGACGATGACGCTAAACGGGCGGATGACCTCGCTCTCCGGCAGCGGGACCCGCCGGACCGCCAGACGATACCCGTCGGCGGCGGCGAGGGTCAGGGTGGGGCCGCCGGTGGCCGCCTCCCACCGCAGGAGCACGCCCGTCAGAGTGGGGCGGGCCTCATCGGTGGCGGCGGCGAAGGCCACCTGGCTGATGGCGGTCCGCAACGTCTCCGGGTCTATGGAGATGCCGTCGGCCGCGCCCTCTTCGGGGGTCGGGATGGGCGGGAAATCCATCGCGTCCAGCCCTTTGATGTTGGCCTCGCTCCGCCCGCAGCGGACGTTGAGGGTCATCGTCCGCACTTCCTGGCGCAGGTCCACCCGGTCCGGCGGGAAGGCGTTGACCAGGTCAATGATGGTACGGGCCGGGACCGCGATGGCCCCGTCTTCTTCCACCCGCCCGCCGATCCAGCAGTGGATGCCCATCTCCAGGTTGGTGGAGGAGAGGCGGAGCCGTCCCGCGTCGGTGGCGAACAGGATGTGGCTGAGGATGGGGAGGGCGGAGCGGGCGGAGACCGCCCGTCCGGCCACGCTCAGGCCGCGAGAGAGATTCTCCTGCAGGCAAGAAACCTTCATCGGCGCTCCTCCTGAGAAATCCGTCGTCTGTGGTCCGTCGTCCGTCGTCTGAAGTATACCGTATTGTCGGGTAACCGTCAACCCTCTTTCCGCCGGACCAGCCAGACGCCCAGCCCGACCAGCCAGAGGGCACTGGCTTCCAACTGGAACGGCAGCGCGCCCAGTGCCCCGCGAGTCGCCAGACTGTAGCCCGCCATGCCAGCGATCAGTACAGAGAGTGCGGAGAGGAGAAGGCCCGGAACTCGTCCTTTCTGTCCCCCCAGGCTCAGCGCGCCGACCAGCCCAATCGTTCCCAGAACCAGCCCCACCCACTTCAGCCAGAGCCCCGGGTCATGGGCGAGAGCCAGGAGAGGATAGGGTTGACGGGAAATCTTCAGATGGACCCCGTCTACCGTCAGAGAGAACTGGTCCTCATCCATAGCCGCTTCCTGGACCCGCTCGCCCCCGGGGGCACGGAAGATTTCCACCAGAATCGGGCTCTGGGCGGAGAGGTCGCCCCGGACTCCCAATCGGACCACCAGACCGCTCTCCGGTATGGCGAACGATCGCTCCGGGGCTGAGGGGGTCAGATACAGGACCAGTTCCGTTTGCGCTGACTCCCGGGCGGTCTGCTGGAGTTTCAGGGGACGGTCGGCGTCATCGGTGGCCCGAATGGTCAGCGAGGGCCCGAAACCAATGAGGTATAACCTCGGCGTCCCTCCCTCATGGCCCGGAAATGGAGCGGTCTCCGGGCCAACCAGGCCCTCTTCCCGCCATCCCCAACGGTGACCGATCAGCAGTCCCCCCAGCAGAACCAGCACGCCCAGACAGGCCAGCAAGGGGAATGCCCCAATCCACCACTGCCCCAGATTGTCCCGGTCGCGGAAGCGGGAACGGAGCGCATCCGCCAGTTCTGCGGTCCGCAGAGACAGCAGGAACGCCAGCAGGGAAAGGAGTACCGATATAGCGGGAGAACCGGCAAGGGAGAAGAGGCCCAGCCGGTACATAGCGCCGGTCCAGGGGCCAAAGCGGGTCTGGACCAGCCATCGGTCCGTCGTCGCCGGGCCGGAAGGGAACTGGGGAATCCATGCCAGGAGCAGGAGGTAGAGCGCCAGTACAAAGAGACACACCGCCAGCGGGATGTTCCCCGTGGCCGTGCGCCAGGCCAGTCGCCAGGGGTCCGGTCGGTGCGGAGGCGATACCGTCATCCTTCATACAGAAAAAGCCCCGGATGCCGGGGCCTGTTGGAGTGTGGGAACGTCGGGGGCCGGGGGCACAGTCCCAAATTCGGGCCCCCAGGGGAATCAGGAGCCACCCGTCGGAGTTGAACCGACAACCGGCCGCTTACGAAGCGGCTGCTCTGCCGATTGAGCTAGGGTGGCCTCACGAACGGAATTATACCACACCTGTGTGGGCTGACAAGTCAGCAGATGCGGGGGAGCAATTCCCCCAGCGGCATATCCACCACCCGCCGCCCACCGATGCCGGTACGGGCCAGGACCAGGCCGGGATGCTCCGCCGTCGCCTGGCCGATGCGGGCCGCGTTTTGGCCCAGCGGGTGGGCCCGCAGCGCCTCCAGCGCCACCTCCGCCTCCTCCGGCGGGACGAACGCCAGCAGTTTCCCCTCGTTGGCGACGGTCAGCGGGTCAAACCCCAGCATCTCACAGGCCGCGGCGACGGCCGGACGGACGGGCACGGCCGCCTCATCCAGTTCCACCCCCACTCCGGCCGCGACGGCCAGTTCGTTCAGCGCCGCCGCCACCCCGCCCCGCGTCGGGTCCCGCAGGCAGTGGGTGTGGGGAGCGGCCGTCAGCAATGCCTCCACCAGGCCATTCAGCGGGGCGCTGTCGGAGACCAGTTCCGTTTCAAAGCCCAGGCCCTCGCGCTCGCTGAGCACGGCGATGCCGTGGTCGCCGACGGTGCCGCTGATGAGGAGTACATCGCCGGGACGGATGCGCTGAGGGCCCACATCCACCCCGTCGGGCACCACCCCGACGCCGGTGGTGTTGATGTAGACCCCATCCCCGTGGCCCCGCTCCACCACCTTTGTATCCCCGGCGACGACGGCAACCCCCGCCCGCCGGGCCGCCTCAGCCATAGACCGGACAACCCGCCGGAGGTCCTCTACCGGCAATCCCTCCTCCAGAATAAAGGCGGCAGTGAGCCAGAGGGGACGGGCGCCGCGCATGGCCAGGTCGTTGACGGTGCCGTGGACGGCCAGGGAACCAATGTCGCCGCCCGGAAAGAAGAGCGGTCGCACCACAAAGGAATCGGTGGAAATGGCAATTCGGCCATTCCCGGCAAGGGCCAGGACGGTGGAGTCGGCCAGTTGGCGCAGAAGGGGGTTATCCAGGTGGCGCAGAAAGACCTCCTGGATGAGGTCGGCCATCATCCGTCCCCCCGCGCCGTGGCCCATCCGAATGGTATCCTCCAATTTTCGCCTCCGGGACTGCTGGCTGGGTGTATGCTCCGTAATGGTAACCCAGCCTGCGGAGTTTGTCAACTGGGGGGTGTCGGACAACGGCTCGCAGTTGTCCGACAAGATGTCCCCTGCGCCGCGCTTGCAAATCCGGGCAAATTCGGGTATCATGAAAGCGCCCCTTGAGGGAAACCACCATGAACGGCTGGAGAGCGCTCACCTACATCTACGTTAGCGGATTGTAGCGCGGCTGTACGGGCCCGACTGTCCGCCCGCGCTGCAATCCGCCCCCGCCTGTCCTCTACCAGCACTGCTCATCTCACCCTTGTACCCTGTACCCTTGTATCCTTGTATCCTTGCACCCTTGTATCCTTGTATCCTTGCACCCTTGTATCCTTTCCCCAAGGAGCCAGCCATGAAGCCGTTGTCCATAGACGAACAGGTTGCCCTGCTGATGCACGGGGCCGAATTTGGCGATGACCAGATCAAAGAGCGCATGACCCAGGAACTGCGGGAGCGCCTGAAGGAGGGCCGTCCCCTGCGGGTCTACTGCGGGTACGACCCCACCGCCCCCGACCTCCACCTGGGCCACACCGTCACGATGCGCAAACTGCGGCTCTTCCAGGAACTGGGCCATCAGGCCATCTTCGTCATCGGGGACTACACCGCGCTCATCGGGGACCCGTCCGGCCGCGACAAGGCCCGCCCCCGTCCCACGCGCGAGCAGGTCCAGGCCAACGCCCGCACCTACGTCCAGCAGGCCTTCAAGATTCTGGACCCGGAGCGGACGGAAGTGCGGTACAACGGGGAATGGCTTGCCAAACTGTCCTACGAGGACTTCATCTTCCTGGCCGCGCAGGTGACCGTCCAGCAGTTCCTGGCGCGGGAGAACTTTGCCAAACGGTACACGGAGGGGGACGCCATCTGGCTGCACGAATTCCTCTACCCCCTGGCCCAGGGGTACGACGCCGTGATGCTCCGGGCCGACGTCCAGATTGGCGGCACCGACCAACTCTTCAACCTGTTAGTGGGCCGGAAAATCCAGGAGGCCTACGGCCTGCCCCCTCAGGTCTGCATCACCTACCCCATCCTGGTCGGCACCGACGGCAAAATGCGGATGTCCAAGAGCATGGGCAACTACATCGGCGTGGACGAGCCGCCGGAGGTGATGTACGGCAAGGTCATGTCCATCCCGGACGAGGCGATGCCCAACTACTTTGACCTGGTGACCCGCTGGACGCCGGAGGAGATTGCCCGCATCAAAGCGGGCCTGGCCGACGGCTCCCTCCACCCGATGGAGGCCAAGAAGCGGCTGGCCTGGGAGATTGTGGACATCTTCCACGGTCGGGAGGCCGCCGAGGCCGCTGCCGAACACTTTCGGCGGGTCTTCCAGGAGCGACAACTCCCGCCGGAGATGCCCGTCTGGGAACTGCGGGGGCCGATGAACATCGTGGACCTGATCCACGCGGCCGGGATGACCCGCTCCAAGAGCGACGCCCGCCGCCTGATCCAGCAGGGGGGTGTCCTGCTGGACGGGGTGAAGGTGACCAGTGTGGAGACGGTCGTTGGGCCGGAGAAGGAGGCCATTTTGCGGGTGGGGAACCGGGGCTTCCTGCGGCTGGTGCCGGTCCGGGAATAGGAAAAGTGTCCGGCACTCCCCGAAGTGCCTGGCACTTGTGATTTTTCCAGGCGCTGACGGAAGTCGGCCTCTTTGGGCCTGTGGCCAGGGGTCGGCCTTCGCCGACCTCACTCCACTCCCGGCGGCTTCGCCGCAGGAGGGGTGAGGTGTGCCCAAGAAGGGCGATTTCAATCGGCGTGAATGGTTACTCGGAGGGGGACATGCCCTACATCCAGGTGGACGGTCTGCGGATGCACTACCTAGTCCAGGGGTACGGCCCAGTGGTCGTGCTGATTCACGGCCTGGGCTCCTGCGCGGAGGACTGGTCCTTGCTGCAAGCGCCGGCCCTGAGCCAGCGCTACCGGGTCCTGATGCCGGACCTGCGCGGCCACGGCCGGAGCGACAAGCCCCCCGGTCCGTACACCGTCCATCAGATGGCCGACGACATCGCCGGATTCCTGAGGGCTTTGGGGACAGATTCGGCCCACATCGTCGGGCTCTCCCTGGGCGGCGCGGTGGCCCAGGCACTGGCGGTCCGGCATCCGGAGAGAGTCCGCTCCCTGGTGCTGGTCAACACCTTCGCCTATCTGCGTCCGAAGGCATGGGCGGAGTGGCGGCTGACCCTGACCCGTTTCGGGGCCCTGCTGGTGAACCTGGCGCTCCACGCGCGGTTGGAAGCGGAGGAACTTTTCCCCCGACCGGGCCAGGCAGGGTTGCGGCGGGTGGCCTTCCAACGCCTCTGTGCCAACGATCCCATCGCGTACCGCGCGGCGATGATGGCGGCGGCCCGCTACGACGGTCGCCGCGACCTGGGGCGCATCCGGGCCCCCACCCTGGTCGTGGCCGGTCTGGAGGATACCGTAGTGCCGCTGCGGGCTAAAGAGGAACTGGCCTCCGGCATCCCCGGCGCCCGTCTGGTCACCATCCCCCGCTCCGGCCATGCCACGCCGACCGACCAGCCGGTGGCGTTCAATCGCCTGGTGCTGGAATTCCTGGGTGAACATCCGTGAGCACCTGGGCCCTGTAGTGTTAATGGGAGTTGGGGGCGGCTTCGCCGCCCCCAAACCCCCATTGGGCCCGTATGCTAAGCCGGTAATGTTTTGCATGAATGACTTCACTGCAAAAACTCACCGCAGAGACGCCGAGAGCGCAGAGTTCTACATCAGTATAATCTCTGCGTACTCTGCGTCTCGGCGGTGGAATGACCTTTTTGCAGGAGACTCATGAATGAACGCGCGATTGTTCAAAATTCGGCAAAGGGGAGAGGAGAGGCACTTCTCTCCGCTGCTCTTGTTTTTCTTCTCAAACCCCTCAGGCCAGCAGGAGATCCAGTGGCGCTCCCCCCTGGTTCAAATGATTCCCGCTATACCCCGGTTTTACCAACAGGTGGACAATCACTTTCCTTGCCTATCCTTCAAGGCAGTGCTACAATTACTCCTGCTTGGAGATGGCGCGGCATATAACCTGTACTCTCTGCAGGCGCTCCGATTTGACAGTCGCCTCTATCCTGGGCATTTGCCGCGAATGCATCCGGGAGCACCATCCGGAGGCACTGCGGAAGGCCGAGGGAGCCCATGCCGCCACGCGCCGCACTTTTGGCCTTCCGGAGACCCCGCCTCGTGCCGCTGAGGGGATTCTCTGCGGTTTGTGCACCCACGAATGCGTCATCGGGGAAGGGGAGCGAGGATACTGCGGTCTGAGAGAAGTCCGCGAAGGCAAACTCCGCCATCTGGCGGGGACCCCGGAACGGGGCCTTCTTCAATGGTACCGCGACCCGCTCCCCACCAACTGCGTTGCCGACTGGGTCTGCCCGGGATCCGCTCAGCGGGGCCGGCATAACCTGGCGGTCTTCTACTCCGCGTGTACGTTCAACTGTCTGTTCTGTCAGAACTGGCACTATCGGGATGCCGACCCGCGTCGGTTCAGGACAATCAGCGCCCAGGAATTGGCCGATGTCGCCAACCAGCAGACCTACTGCGTCTGCTACTTCGGCGGTGACCCGGCGGCCCAGATGGCCCACGCGCTGGCCTCCGCCCACCGGCTGGCGGAGCGGGGTGTCGTCGTCTGCTGGGAAACCAACGGGAGCGCGCATCCTCGCCTGATGGATCGCGCCGTGGAGATTTCCCTCCAGAGTGGCGGCTGCGTCAAGTTTGACCTGAAGGCCTGGGACGGAGCCCTCCATCGGGCGCTGACGGGGGCAGATAACGCCCAAACTCTGGAGAACTTCGCCCGGGCGGCGGCCCGTTTCGCCGAAAGACCCGACCCTCCGCTCGTCGTCGCCAGCACGTTGCTGGTACCCGGCTATGTGGACGCGAAGGAGGTGGAGCAAATCGCCCGGTTCATCGCGGGTTTTGACCCGCGCATTCCGTACGCACTCCTGGCTTTCGCTCCGCAGTTCTACTTCCATGACCTGGGTACTACCAGCCGCCGCCAGGCCGAGGAGGCGGAAGCCGCTGCCCAGCGGGCTGGCCTTACCCGTGTCCGCATCGGCAACCGCCATCTGCTGGACCTGCAACTACCAGGCTACGACCTTCTCTAAAGGGGACTCATGGCCTTCGGAGTTCTGGACATTCTGCTGGCTCTGCTCTTCGTGACCATTTGCATCCTCTCCATCGTGGCGGGCCTGGTCCGCCAGTTGTTCAGCCTGATGGTCCTCTACCTGGCAACGGCTGCTGCGGGTCTATTGTATCCCTACCTGGCACTCTTTCTGAGCCCGGTTGGGGGGAAAACCCCCACGTTGACCCATTTTATCGCCTTCTGGGTCATTTTTGCTGGCATCACAGTGACGCTGGAAGTCCTCCTGCGCAAGGGGTTCCCAGATACCCGTCTGCCCGCGCTGGGTTTCCTGGACCACCTGCTGGGGCTTCTACCGGGCATCGTTTGTGGGCTGATTGTGGCCGGCCTGCTGGTTGCCACTCTGGGCCACGCCCCACAGCAAACCTGGGGGAAGGCACTGGAGGGGCTACGCTCCGCTACAGCCTATCTGTGGGAAGATAGCGCTCTGCGCCCTCTTCTGGCCCGATTTCTCTCTTTGTATCTGGACCTGCACAAACTCTGGATGCCGGTACTTCCGCCCATTTTCCACCTGGAGTAACAAGGGGGTTGTACCACGGAATGGCGTGGAGCATCTGACGGGGAAGTACCCGGCGTAGCGGAAGGTGGTCCTTGCCTCTCTGAAGGGGAAAAACCCACAGGCGAAAGCGATGCACCTGCTGATTCGCTGACCAACCTGGTAACTACCTACCAGGGAGCCCCCGGGCAAGCGCTATCAAAGACGCGGCGAAGGCATGCCCCTGTAGCGCAGGCCGCCAGGCCTGTATTCGCAGGCTAAAGCTATGTATTCGCAGGCTAAAGCCTACGCTACTTATCTGCAAACGATTCAGGGTAGGTAATTACCCACCCTGCGGCTCTCTTTCGCGCTACCGGAAAGGAGATTGCAAAGAACGATGACCAGACCCCTCGTCGTAGACGCCCACGAAGACATCGCCTGGGCCGGGCTGGCCCTGGGCCGGGACTACCTGCGCAGCGCGCGGGAGACCCGTCAGCGAGAGGAGGGGACGGAGGCCGCCCGCCGCAACGGTCAGTGTATGCTGGGGCTGCCGGAGTGGCTGGAGGGCCGCGTCGCCGTCATCTGCGGCTCCGTCTACCTGACCCCCAGCGTCGCGGGAATCACGGGCTGGGATCCCCAGAGTTATACCAACGCTGAAGAAGCATTCCAGCACGCTAACGAGCAACTGGATTACTACGAACGGCTGGCCGAGCGCTCGGAGCAGGTCCGACTGGTCGACAGCCGGGCCGACCTGGAGGCCGTGCTGGCCTCGTGGGCGGGGGATACTCCGCAGGTGGGCATCATCCCGGCCCTGGAGGGGGCCGACCCCATCCGCCGGCCCGAGGACGTGGAGCACTGGCACCGCCGGGGCGTCCGGCTGGTCGCGCTGGCATGGGCCGCCGGCTCCCGCTACGCCGGGGGCAACCGCGCCCCCGCCCCCCTCACCGACGCCGGGCGGGCCCTGCTGGACGTCCTGGCGGAATCGGGCATGATTCTGGACGTCAGCCACCTGGCGGAGGAGGCGTTCTGGGAGGTGGTGGACCGGTACGAGGGGCCGATTGTGGCGACCCACTCCAACCCCCGGGCGTTGGTCCCCGGCCCCCGCCAACTCTCCGACCGGATGATCCGGGCCCTGGCGGCGCGGGACGGCGTCATCGGCGTCGTCCCCTACAACCGCTTCCTGATGCCCGACTGGTCCCCCGCCGACGGCAAAGAGGCCGTCACCCTGCAGGACGTGGCGGCAGCGATAGACCACATCTGCCAGGTGGTGGGAGACGCGGCCCACGTGGGACTGGGGTCCGACTTTGACGGCGGGTTCGGCGCCGAGGCGGCCCCTCTGGGCATAGACACCGTCGCCGACCTGCAGAAGATTGCCGAAGCGCTGGTGGAGCGGGGCTTCTCCGAATCCGACGTCGCCGCGGTGATGGCGGAGAACTGGCTGCGGGTGCTGCGCGCGGCGCTGCCATAACCGGGAACAGGTCGCAGGGAGCAAGGGCGCAGAGGAGCAGGGGAGCAGAGGAGCAGAGGAGCAGGGGAGCAGGGGAGCGGAGGAGCGGGGGAGCAGGGGAGCGGAGGAGCGGGGGAGCACGGAGTACGGAACACGCAATACGGAACACGTATGGATGCCCGGAGTCTGATCTGGAACATCCCGGATGAAGAGACCCTTCGCCGCAATCTACGCCGGGAGCGATTGACGCGGCTGGCATGGATTCTGCTGGGCGTCCTCCTGTTCTGCCTGCTCATCTCCTGCATACTGGGCGTGCCGCAGAGTTTTCTGGGCGAATGGTGGGTCAAGCCGCCCCGCTATCCCGGGGCCACCCTGGTGGACTACCGGAAGGGCGAGGTCTGCCAGATGCCCGCTCAGGCTACCTATTGTTACGAATGGTTCTACCGGACTCAGGACCCCGTGGACCAGGTGAAAGCGTACTTTGAGGGGCTGGACCGGGGCTTCCGCCCGCCCATTCAGTTTGAGTGGAAACGGGGGCAGCGCTTCGGCCCCAACTGGGTCGCCGAAGGTTGTCGCGCCGTCATCAGCACGATCTCATGCTTCCAGATCATCGTCCGTCCGGTGAACGGAGAGACGGAGGTGTACATCCTGGAATCCGGTCGGATGGGATGGTGATATGAACGACCCCCTCTACACGTTCTTCCACCCGCGCGGCGTCGCTGTACTGGGCGCCAGCGCCAACCCCACCAAACTCAGTTACGGCGTCCTCCACAATCTGGTCACCCACGGCTACCTGGGCCCCGTCTACCCCGTCAATCCGAAGGGCGGGGAGATGCTGGGCCTGCGGGTCTACCCCTCCGTCGCCGACGTGCCCGACCCGGTGGACCTGGCGGTCATCGTCCTCCCGGCCCACCAGGTCGCCGGAGCGCTGGAGGAGTGCGGGAAACGGGGCATCCGGTACGCCGTCCTCATCGCCTCGGGCTTCGGCGAACTGGGCGCCGAGGGCAAGGAGCAGGAAGAGGGCCTGCGTCGGGTCGCCCGGCAGTACGGCATCCGCTTCATCGGCCCCAACTGCGTCGGCGTCCTGGATACGTACACTCCCATAGACACCACCTTCAGCCGCACCATGCCCGGACAGGGAAACATCGGGCTGGTCTCCCACTCCGGCGCGGTCTGCGGCGGGACGATGGACTGGGCCAATACCGTCGGCGTAGGCTTCTCCCGGATGATCAGTCTGGGCAACCAGGCGGACCTGGACATCGCCGACGCGCTGGAGTCCCTGGCCGCCGACCCGCACACGCGCGTCGTGGCGGCCTACGTGGAGGGTCTGCCGGACGGCCGCCGGTTCGTGGAGGCCGCGCGTCGGCTGACGGCGCAGAAGCCCCTGGTGGTCTTAAAGGCCGGACGGACGCCCAGCGGGACCCGCGCCGTCTCCTCGCACACCGGCGCGCTGGCGGGCGCCGATCAGGCGTTCCTGGCGGCCTGCCGCCGGGCCGGCGCCATTCCGGTGGAGACGCTGGAGGAGATGGTGGACGCGGCCATTGCCCTGGCCTACCGTCGCCCCCCGACGGGGCCGCGCATGGCCATTCTGACCAACGCCGGAGGCCCCTCCGCCCTCGGCGCGGACCACCTGGACCGCCGGGGGATGCGCCTGACCGACCTCTCCCCCGAGACGCAGGCCCGCCTGCGGGAGGTCTGCCCGCCGGGGACGATGACCGGCAACCCGGTGGACATGCTGGGCGGCCCCCAGGCCGACCACTACACCGCCGCGCTGAAGGTGCTGCTGGAGGCGCCGGAGGTGGACGGGGTGATGGCGATTTTCGTCCCCCAGGCCATCACCCCGGTCTACGACGTGGCGGTGGCGGTGGGGCGGGCCGCGGAGACGGCCCAGAAGCCGGTGGTCTGCTGCATCTCCGGCGGGGGCGGCATCCGGGCCGCCGCGCGGGCGCTGCATGCCCACTCCGTTCCCCACTATCTGACCCCGGAGCGCGCGGCCTTCGGCCTGGGCGCACTCTGGAAGTACGCCCGCATCCGGGAGACGTTCCCCCCGGAGGCGGAACCGCTGCCGGATATGGACCGGTACCGCATCCGCGCGCTCCTGGAGGGGAGGACGGGCGTCCTGGACCCGCAGGCGGGGGCGGAGGTGGCGGCGGCCTGCGGCCTGACGGTCCCGCCGTCGGGCCTGGCCACATCCGCGGAGGAGGCCATCGCGCTGGCGGAGGGGATGGGGTACCCCGTGGTGCTGAAGCGGGTGGCCCCCGGCCTGGTCCACAAGAGCGACGCGGGCGGCGTCGTCGTTGGCCTGCGGAGCGCCGATGCGGTCCGGGAGGCCTTTGCCCGCACCGTCCGGCCCGGGGAGCGCGCGCTGATCCAGCGGATGGCCCCACCCGGGGGGCTGGAGGTCATCGTCGGCGCGCACCGGGACAGTCAGTTCGGCCCGCTGGTGATGGTCGGCCTGGGCGGGGTCTACGTGGAGGTGCTGCGGGACGTGGCCTTCCGGCTGGCACCGCTGAGTCGGGAGGAGGCGCGCGGGATGCTGGAGGAGACGGCCCTGGGCCGCCTGCTGGCGGGCGTGCGCGGCCAGGCGCCCCGGGACGCGGAGGCCGTGGTGGATGCCCTCTGCCGGGTGGGCTGGCTGATGACGGAGTTCCCCCAGGTGGCGGAGGTGGACCTGAACCCGATCATCGTGGGGGAGCGAGGGGCGTGGGCGGTGGATGTGAGGGTCGTGAAACGTGAAACGTGAAACGTAAAACGTAAAACGTAAAACGTGAAGGAGGTCGGATGGCAGAGAGTCAGAATGCTCCCAAGATGCCCCCGTTGTGGGTGGTGAAACTGCGGGCTCCGTTCTTTGTCGCCGACCTGGTGCCGGTGGTGCTGGGGACGGCGCTGGCATGGGCCCGCACGGGGGTCTTCAATTTCTGGTACTTCCTGCTCACTCTGATCGGTGCCGTGGCGCTCAACGCCGGCACCAATATGACCAACGATTACTTTGACCACAAATGGGGTTCGGATGAGGTGAACACGGAGTTCGCCAACCCCTTCACCGGGGGCAGTCGCCTCATCCAGATGGGGCTGGTCAGGCCCCAGGAGATGCTCTGGCAGGGGATTGGCTTCTTCGTCCTGGGCGGGCTGATTGGTCTGTTCCTGGCCTTCACCCGCAGTTGGACCATTCTCTGGCTGGGGGTCATCGGGGTCTTCTGCGGCTACTTCTACACCGCGCCCCCCTTCCGGCTGGCGCGCACCGGCATCGGCGAACTGGCCGTAGGGCTCTGCTTCGGCCCGTTGATGGTCCTGGGCGCCTACGTCGTCCAGACCCGGCAACTGGCCTGGGAGCCGGTCGTTGCGGCCATTCCCGTCGGCATTCTGATCGCGCTGGTCCTCTGGATCAACGAGTTCCAGGACATGAAGGCGGACGCGGCGGTGGGGAAGAACCACCTGGTGGTGCGGATGGGGCGCCGCCGGGCGGCGGTCGCTTACGGGGTTCTGCTGGCCCTGACCTACCTCTCTATCGTGGGCGGCATCCTGCTGGACGGCGTGACCCCCTTCGCGCTGATAGGACTGCTGACAGTTCCGCTGGCAGTCCAGGCCTACCGCATCGCCCGGGTCCACTACGACCACCCCCGGGAGTTAACCCCGGCCAACGCGCTGACCATTCGCATTCACCTGACGACCGGGCTTCTCCTGGGGTTGGGGTATCTGATCCAGGGGGTGGTCCGGTATCTGTCGTAGCGCCAGCGCAGGCTGACAGCCTGCGCTACAGGCCATTGTAGCACAGGCCGCCAGGCCTGTTGGTGCAGGCTGACAGCCTGCGCTACGGGTTCGTTGTAGCACAGGCCGCCAGGCCTGTTGATGCAGGCTGACAGCCTGCACTACAGGTTGAGGACTAATGACGTTTTCATCCCCAGAAGAGAAACGAGCCTACACCCACGACCTTTTTGGCCGCATTGCCCCGCGCTACGAGTTCATCAACAAAGTGATGTCGCTGGGGCAGGTGGAGTCCTGGCGGCGGGCGGCCGCCGGAGAGGCGCGCGTCCCGCCGGGCGGCTGGGTGCTGGATGTGGCGACGGGGGAGGGCGGGATGGCGCGGGCTCTTCTCCGACGGTGGCCTGACGCCCACGTGGTGGGGCTGGATTTCAACCGGGAGATGCTCCGGATGGGCCGCGTTCACTCCGCCGGATGGCCGGTCCGCTGGGCCGAGGGGGACGCTCTCCGTCTCCCCTTCCCCGACAACCGGTTTGACGCCGTCGTCAACGCCTTTATGCTCCGCAACGTCACCGACGTCCGGGCCGCGCTGGCCGAACAGGTCCGGGTGGTCCGCCCCGGCGGACGGGTGATCTGCCTGGAGATGACCTGGCCCCGACATCCGCTCTTCCGGCCCCTCTTTCATCTGTACTTCGGGGGCATCGTGCCAGTGATGGGGTGGGTCCTGACGGGGTACCTGGACGCGTACCGCTATCTGCCCCGTTCGGTGCAGGCGTTTCTGCCGCCGGAGGGACTGGCGGCGACAATGGAGGCCGTCGGTCTCCGTTCGGTGCGCTACCGGTTGCTGATGATGGGGACGGTAACGCTCCACGTGGGGATAAAGGGGTGATCCACGAAACTCGAGTTTAGACAAACCGGAAACCGGCAGTGTGACTGCCCATATATGGGATTAACACGGCGCTTATGCACCATATATGGGTGATCTGTCGTGAGCCGAAATCAATTTTGGCCTGCATGGGGCTCATTTGTCTAAACTCGAGACGAAAGACACGAAAAATTGATCCACGAAGGACACGAAGGACACGAATATTTTTTCATTCTTCGTGCCCTTCGTGCCCTTCGTGGATTTTCCAAGAAAACCTTCGTGCCCTTCGTGCTCTTCATGGATTTTCCAAGAAAACCTTCGGCCCTTCGTGGATCACGGGCCCGCTCCGTAGAGGGCTGTGTAGATGGCGTAGTGCTCCCGAATCCGCTGCAGGTAGAGCCGCGTTTCCCCCAGGGTGATCTGCTCCAGGAACATGTCCGGGTCTTCCCCTGCCGCGTCCAGCCAGCGCTGCGCGTTGGAGGGACCCCCATTGTAGGCCGCCAGCGCCACGTCCAGCCGCCCGAAGCGGTCCCGCTGGCGCGCCAGGTACCAGGTCCCGAAGCGGACGCTGACATAGGGGCGGTAGAGGTCGGCGGTACGGTAGTTCGGGGGCCAGTTCAGTTGCCCCGCGATGTACTCTCCGGTGGACGGTATCACCTGCATCAGGCCGTGCGCGGCCGCCGAGGAGGTCGCGATGGCCTCAAAGAGGCTCTCCTGGCGGACCAGTGCAAACATGAGCAGGGGCGACAGTCCTTCCCGCTCCGCTTCGGCCACGATGAGGTCTTCGTAGTACGTCGGGTAGGCCAGGCGGGCCAGGAAGGGCGGGGCGTCCAGCGGGGAGGCGCCCGTCAGCCGCAGGACGGTCGCCGCCGCGATGATGGAGGACCGGTAGAGGCCGACGTTGCGGAAGAGGAGGGCCAGCCGGTACTGGGTCAGGGCGTCTCCAGCGGTGGCCTGTCGGAGCGCTTCCAGTTCCCCTTTGGCCTCTTCGGGCCGGCCCAGGCGCCAGAGTTCCAGCCCGCGCACCAGACGGGGGTCGTTCAGGAGTGCGGCGTCCGGTTCGCTCAGGCGGTTCGTCGGGGAGATGCCCAGGCGCGCGGCCAGCCAGGTCTCCGCCTCGGCCTGCATCTGGGGCGTCTGGGGGGCGGGGGCGTAGCGCACCGGCGGGAAGGGCGGCGCGCCGGGGTCGGCCAGGAGGTCCGCCGCGCGCAGGCCGTAATACCCGGTGGGGTCGGCCTGGACGGCCTGGCTGAGGGCGTCGGTGGCGGAGAGGGCCTGACCGGCGGCCAGGTACGCCTTGCCCAGCCAGAAGAGTCCGGCGGCCCGGTAGGAGGACCGGGGGTACCCGTCCACCAGTGCGCGCCAGAGGGCGGTCGCGGCATCCAGGGCCCCCCGGCGGTAGTGCTGAAGGCCACCGCGCAGGAGGGCCGGCGGGGCGTAGTCGGAAGCCGGGAAGGTCTGATGGACGGCCTGGTAGAGGTCGGCGGCCTCGTCCACCCGCCCGGAGCGCTCCAGGAGTTGGGCGGCGGCCCAGAGGGACTCCGCCGCGCGGGGGTGGTCGGGCGCGGTCGCCGCGAAGGTCCGGTAGGTCTGCACCGCGCCGTCCACATCCCCCTGCGCAGCCAGCGCCTGGGCCCAACCGATCCACGCGTCCCCCCAGTGGGCGTTCTCGGGATGGGTCTCCACCAGGACGCGGAACTGGGTGGCGGCCAGTCCGGGGCTTCCGGCGGCCAGGTGGGCCAGCCCGGCGTAGTAGTGGGCATCGCCGGAGTGGGTCTGGGGGTAGGCGTTGATGTAGCGGTAGAGGGCTTCCACCGCGGGCCCGTAGGCGCCGCCGTAGTAGTCCACGATGCCGCGCGTCAGGTCGTCCACCGGTACCCCGGCGTCCACCAGGGCGATGAGGGACTGGTAGGCCCAGGGGCTGGTGGGGTAGTTCTGGACGACGTCCAGGAAACGGTCGTAGGCCTCGTCGTACCGGCCCAGCAGAAGGAGGGTCTGAGCGGCCTGGTGCTGGATGCGGGCGCGGTACTCCGGGATGCGTGCCCGGGCCAGGATGAGGTCGTACTGCGCCAGGGCCCCCTCGTAGTCCCCCTGAGCGGCCCGGACCAGGGCCAGTTTCTCCCGCATGCCGACTTCAAAGGAGAGGTCGGGGGCGGCGTCTATGGCGGACTGGTAGGCGTCGGCGGCCGCGGGGTACTCCGCCCCGGCGTAGAGGGCATCCCCCAGCCACTCGTAGACGTACGGGGCAATGGATGTCCCCTCGTCCAGGTAGGCCCGGTACTGCCGGGCCGCGCCCAGCGGGTCTCCCTGGCCCATGAGTGCCTGGGCCAGCAGGACGCGGGCATCATGGGCCTCGGGTGCGGTGGGGAAGCGGGTCAGGAGTTCCTGGAGGACGGTTGACGCCCGGTAGTGGTCCTCGTCCAGGAGCAGGGCCCGGCCCAGGTTCAGCAGGGCCCGGGGGGCCCCTTCGCCGTTGGGGTCGGCGAAGTAGGCGGCCTGGAGGGCCGGGATAGCCCCGGCGGTATCGCCGACGGCCAGCGCCTCTTCCCCCTGGCGGAGGAGGACGTCCGGGGATGGGGTCGGCGTCGGGGTGGGGGTCGGGGTCGGCGTGGGCGTGGGGGTGGGCGTCGGCGTCGGGGTGGAGGTGGCCGTAGGGGACGGAGTGGGTGTGGGCGCCAGGACCGGCAACCCTTCCAGGCGGCAGGCCAGGGCCGCCAGCAGGAGGAGCAGGCCGGCGGTCAGCGCCAGGACGCGGTAAGGAAATGGGACACGGATAAACACGGATTTCACGGGTAGACGTAATCACCTACCACTCAAGATTGAAGTCGGGGCAATTGTACACTGAAAGACCGGTGGAAGCAACCCCGGTTGCAATCCCTGCAGGTTATGCTATAACTACACCTGGATGAATCTTACCGCAAAGAACGCAAAGGGCGCAAAGATTTCGTTCTTTGCGCTCTTTGCGCCCTTTGCGGTTTTCCAGTTGCAGAGGTGGCAAAACTGAGACACACCCGCCGCCGCACCCCCTACATCTGGTATGCAAGGAGAGCGATGAAACGGATGCTTTCTGGAAATGAGGCCATCGCGCTGGGGGCCTGGGAGGCCGGCGTCCGCTACGCCGCGGCCTACCCGGGCACCCCGTCCACCGAAATCCTGGAGAACCTGGCCCAGTATCCGGGCGTGGTGGCGGAATGGGCCAGCAACGAGAAGGTCGCGCTGGACGCGGCCATTGGCGCCGCCTTCGGCGGCGCCCGCGCGCTGGCGGCGATGAAACACGTCGGCGTCAACGTCGCCGCCGACAGTCTGATGTCCGTCTCCTACACCGGCGTCCGGGCCGGACTGGTGCTGGTCTCCGCCGACGACCCCGGCTGTTTCTCCTCGCAGAACGAGCAGGATAACCGCCAGTACGCCCGCTTCGGTAAGTTCCCCTGCCTGGAGCCGTCGGATAGCGAGGAAGCCCGGCAGTTTGCCCGCCTGGCCTTTGACCTGAGCGAGCAGTTCTCCACGCCGGTCCTGCTCCGCTCCACCACCCGCCTCTCCCACTCCAAGTCGCCGGTGGAGGTCCAGATGCCGGAGGGCCCCCGGACGCTGGAGCCGCTGCCGCCCTTTGAGCGGCGCCCGGAGCGGTACGTCATTGTCCCGGCCCACGCCCGGCGGCTCCACCCCTGGGTGGAGGAGCGATTGCTCCAGATTGCCGCCTGGGCCGAGACCGCGCCCGTCAACCGCATAAAGTGGGGCGACCGCTCCCTGGGCATCATCACCTGCGGGATGGCTTACCAGTATGCTCGCGAACTCTTCCCGAACGCGTCTATCCTGAAACTGGGACTGGTCTATCCGCTCCCGCGCCAGACCATTCGGGACTTCGCCGCACAGGTGGAGCGACTGGTGGTCATAGAGGAACTGGACCCCTTCATTGAGGAGCAGGTCCGGGCGATGGGGATACCGGTGGCCGTGGGGAAGGACTTTTTCCCGCTGACCGGTGAACTGACGCTGGCGCGGGTCCGGGAGGCCGCGCTGCGGGCGGGGCTCCCCGTGGCGCCCGCGCCGGAGCGGGTGGAGCCGCTGACGGCGCCACTGGTCCCGCCGCGCCCCCCCGCGATGTGCCCTGGTTGCCCGCACCGTGCCTTCTTTTATAACCTGCGCCGCTGGCGACGGCAGGCCGTTTTCCCCGGCGACATCGGCTGCTACTCTATGGGCTTCCAGCCGCCCTTTGACGCGATGGACTCCATCATCTCTATGGGGGCCAGCATCGGCATGGCCCACGGGCTGAAGCAGGCTGGCGCGCAGGAGAAGGTCATCGCCATCATCGGCGACTCCACGTTCTTCCACGCCGGCCTCTCCCCGCTGGCGAACGCCGTCTACAACGGGAGCAACATCGTCGTGGCGGTGCTGGATAACCGCATCACAGCGATGACCGGCGGGCAGCAGCATCCGGGGACGGGCATCACCCTGCAGGGCCGCCAGACCCGCGCGATTGAGGTGGCGCCAGTGGCCCGCGCGCTGGGCGTGGAGCATATCTGGGAGGTGGACGCCTGGGACGTGCGGGGGATCAACGACGTTCTGAAAGAGGCGATGGCGGTGGAGGAGGGGCCGGCCGTTGTCATCGTCAAGGGGGCCTGTGTCTTCACCCCCTACTTCCAGCGACGGCCCACGGTGGCGGTGGACCCGGAGGCCTGCAACGGCTGCGGCACCTGTTTTCGGGTGGGCTGTCCCGCCATCCTGAAGAGCGAGACGGTAGACCCACGCACGAACCAGCCCAAAGCGACCATAGACGCGCTCCTCTGTACGGGGTGCACCGTCTGCCTGCAGGTCTGCCCGCAGCGGGCGATTTATGAGACGGGGGGGACAGCGTAGGGGCAATCCGTGGGGAAGGGTGAGGCTGAACAGTTACGGAACAAAGAGCCTCCCGCAGGTTTCCCGGCGGGAGGCTCTTTTTCGCGCCTTTTCGCGTCTTTCGCGCTACCGTTTGGTGTACTGCGGGGCCTTGCGGGCGCGCTTGAGGCCGGGCTTTTTGCGCTCCTTGACCCGCGCGTCGCAGGTCAGCAGCCCCTTCTGGCGCAGAAGCGCCCGCAGTTGGGGGTCCACCTGGAGCAGGGCCCGCGCCAGGCCCAGCCGCACTGCCCCGGCCTGACCGCTGATCCCGCCCCCCTTCACCTGAACGGAGACGTTGAAGCGGCCGTCCATTCCGGCGACCTTCAGCGGCTCCATCAGGCGCATCACGTCCATCTCGCGGACGAAGTACTCCTGAAGCGGTCGGTCGTTTACGATGAATTTTCCATCGCCCCCGGGGTAGAGCCGTACCCGCGCGGTGGCCTCCTTGCGACGTCCCACACCTTCGTAATACTGTTGCTGTTCTGCCATCGGTTCTCTCCTCGTCCCCCTACAACTCCAGCGGTTTCGGGTTCTGGGCCTGATGAGGATGGTCCGGCCCGGCGTACACCTTCAGTTTCTTAAACATCCGCCGACCCAGCGCGTTCTTGGGGAGCATACCCCTGACGGCGTACTCAATGACGCGCGTCGGGTGACGGGCCAGCATGTCCCCCAGGCTGATCTGTTTGAAACCGCCCGGGTAGCCGGAATGGCGGTAGTAGAACTTCTGGGTCAGTTTGCGGCCCGTGACCCGGACTTTCTCGGCGTTGACCACAATCACGTAGTCCCCCGCATCTATCATCGGGGAATAGGTCGGTTTATGCTTACCGCGCAGAATGCGGGCCACCTCCGTTGCCAGACGACCCAGCGTCTTCCCGCTGGCGTCCACAACGAACCATTCCCGCTGCACTTCATCGGGTTTGGTGACGTACGTCTTCACACTCATCGCTCCTTGCTTCCACGATTTGCGGATTCTATAATTCCTCTGGATACCTCACCGCCATCAGGCAAAGGCCGTGCGGAGGTACCGCCGGACCCGCCCGGCGGCGGTCGCCGGAGACTAAGATTTCGCGGACCGCCTCCACCGGAAGCCGTCCCAGGCCGACCCGAATCATCGTACCGACCATAGTGCGGACCATCCGGTAGAGAAACGCATTGGCCTCAATGTCAAAGTACAACCAGGGCGGTTCGGAACGCCACTCCGCCCGCAGCACCCGCCGGACCGTGTTCTCCCCCTTCGGCGGGGTGCCGAAGGCGGCGAAGTCGTGCTCGCCGACCAGCAGGGCCGCTGCCGCCTGCATCGCCGCCACGTCCAGCGGCCAGGCGACGTGGAAACTGGTCCGGCGGGCCAGCGGCGAACGAATCGGATGGTTGTAAATGGTATACCGGTAGTACCGGCTGAGCGCATCGTACCGGGGGTGGAAGTCCGGCGGGGCCGGCGCCACCTCCCGAACCGCCACATCGGGCGGAAGCACCGCGTTCAGCGCCCGCAGGAGAGCCGTCAGCGAATGCTTCCACTCCGTATCAAAGGCAATAACCTGTCCTTCAGCGTGAACGCCCGTATCGGTGCGGCCAGCGGCCAGGATGGTGATGCGCTCTCCCGTCACCCGTTCCAGCGCCCGCTCCAGGACCTCCTGGACGGTGGGCCCGTTCGTCTGTCGCTGGAAGCCCTGGTAGTTTGTGCCATCATAGGCCACGACCGCCCGCACGCGCATCCGAGATTGCTGATTCGTGATTGCTGATTCGTGATTGCTGATTGCTGATTAGACCAGTTCCAGGACGACCATCGGGGCCGCGTCGCCCTTGCGCGGTCCCAGTTTGACGATGCGGGTGTACCCGCCGGGCCGGTTCTGATAGCGAGGAGCGATCTCCTCAAAGAGTTTCTTGACCAGGTCCACCCGTTCCCCCTCAGGGGTGACCACCCAGCGGTTCAGGCGGGCTGCCGCCAGACGGCGGGCATGAACGCCGTAGGCGGGGTCACTGGCCGCCAGCCCCCGCTTGGCCAGGGTGATGAGTTTCTCCGCATGCCCGCGAATGGCCTCCGCCTTCGCTTCCGTCGTCTCTATCCGCTCATGGTAAATCAACGCCGAGACCAGATTCCGAAACAGGGCCCGGCGATGGCCGCTGGAACGATTCAGTTTCTTTCCCGCAACCCGATGTCGCATCCTGTTCCTCCACGAATATATCCACGAATGGCACGAATGGGCACGAATGACATGAATGTTTACTCTTCCAGAGAGTCGTCATCCTCCTCAGCCTTTTCCGGGGGCTGAGGCAGGTAATCCAGGTACCCGGCCGCACCCAGTTTCTCCATCAACTCCGCCATAGACTTATCGCCGAAATTGCGGATGGTGCGGATGGCCTCATCCCCCCGACTCAGCACCTCCAGGACTTCCCCGACCCGCGAGAGTCCGGCCCGCTTGAGGGCATTGTAGACGCGGGCAGTGAGCCCCAGGGTTTCTATCGGGACTTCGTAGACGCGGGCCGGGATTCCCCGCTCTTCCTCCCCCACCAACTCCGGCTCCTCCGTAATTCCGGCAATGAGACGGAAATGGGTAACCAGAATTCGGGCCGCTTCCTTGAGGGCCTCCAGCGGACCGATTCGTCCGTCGGTCCAGATTTCCATGTTCAGCCGGTCATAGTTGGTCCGCTGGGCGACCCGGGCCCGCTCCACGTTGAACGCGACCCGCCGGACGGGACTGAACAGGGCATCCACTGGAAGTTCACCGATGGACCGGCGTTCCCGCTCCTCAGCGGGAGAGTAACCCCGTCCCCGTTCCACGGTGAACTCCATCTCCACCACGGCATCAGAGGAATCCGTGGTGAAGAGATAGAGGTCCGGGTTGAGAATCTCTATCTCTGGCGGTGCCTGGATGTCCCCGGCAGTCACCACGCCATCCCCCCGGACGGAGAGAGCCATTCGCATTGGGCCATCGCCGTCCATCTTCAGGCGCAGTTGCTTCACCTGAAGAAGAATTTGCATCACGTCCTCCCGCACGTGCGGGATGGTCGCAAATTCATGCGGGACGTCGTAGATACGGACAGAGGTGACGGCCGCTCCGGGAAGGGAGGAGAGCAGGACCCGCCGCAGGGCATTCCCCAGCGTGATCCCGTAGCCGCTCTCCAGCGGACCGATGACAAATCGGCCGTACTGCTGGGTCAGCACCTCTTTTTCAATTTTAGGCAAAACCGGTGCGGCAAATCTGGGTTCCCTCTGTGCAGTCATCGTCACCTACCGAGAGTAGTACTCCACGACCAGTTGTTCGTTAATCGGAATATCCACATGCTCCCGTCTGGGCATTCCCAGGACCCGGGCGGAAAGGTCCGCCGTGTTCAGAGAGAGCCAATCGGGAACCCTCATCTCGTCCAGCATTTCGGCGCGCTCCTGGAAGTACGGTCGCCTCCGACTCCCCTCCCGCACCGCGATCTGGTCACCGGGCCGGACCAGGTAGGACGGGATGGTGACCCGCCGGCCATTGACGGTGAAATGCCCGTGCTGGACCAGTTGGCGGGCCTGAGCGCGCGAGTCGGCGAAGCCCAGCCGGTAGACCACGTTGTCCAGTCGGCGCTCCAGCAGGATGAGCAGGTTCTCACCGGTCAGGCCGGGCGTCCGCAACGCCTCCCGGAAGTACCGGCGGAATTGCCGCTCCAGGATGCCGTAGACCCGCTTGACCTTCTGTTTTTCCCGCAACTGGCGGAAGTAGTCCGTGGGCTGGCCCCGCCGGAAGCGGGCGACCTGCCCGTGCTGTCCGGGCGGATAATCCCGGCGCTCCAGAGCACATTTGGGCGACGTGCAGCGCGCGCCTTTCAGGAACAACTTCTGTCCTTCCCGACGACACAACCGACAAACCGGGCCTGTGTATCTGGCCATACCTTTTCCCCCTACTCCTTAATCCTTACTCCATAATCCCGCTTACACCCTGCGCTTCTTGGGGGGCCGGCAACCGTTGTGCGGGATCGGCGTCACATCGGTGATGGAACGAATTTTCAACCCGGACGCCTGAAGGGAGCGAATGGCAGCTTCCCGCCCCGGGCCCGGCCCCTTGACCAGCACATCCACCTCGGTCACCCCGTTATCCAGGGCGTCTTTGGCCGCGCGCTGGGCGGCCTGACGGGCCGCGAAGGGCGTGCTCTTGCGGGAGCCCTTGAAGCCCACCAGCCCCGCGCTGGCCCAGTTGATGACGTTCCCCTGAGGGTCGGTGATGGTGATGATGGTGTTGTTGAAACTGGCGTGAATGTGAGCCACCCCGCGCGGTACCGCGCGGCGAACCCGCTGGGTAACTCTGCGACGTCTTTGAGCACGAGACATAGTCCACTCCGTGAAAAGGGAAACGTGATAAGTAAAACGTAAAACGTAAAACGTGAAACGTGAAGTGATTTACTTCTTCTTGGCGCCGCGGCGACGGCCACGACCGGGGACGGTCTTGCGCGGCCCTCGTTTGGTGCGCGCGTTCGTCCGTGTGCGCTGACCGCGCACCGGCAGGTTCATCCGGTGGCGCAACCCGCGGTAGCACCCGATTTCTATCAGGCGCTTGATGTTCATCTGCACCTCGCGCCGCAGGTCGCCCTCCACCTTATACTCGCGGTCAATGATCTCGCGCAGGCGGGCCACCTCGGCCTCGCTGAGGTCCTTCACCCGCTTGTCCGGGTCCACGCCAGCCTTGCGCAGAATCTGATTGCTCAGGCTGCGCCCGATACCGTAGATATAGGTCAGACCGATCTCCACCCGTTTATCTCTGGGCAGGTCTACACCGGCGATACGAGCCATACGTCCTCCGAATGGGATACGTGAAGCGTGAAACGTGAAGCGTGAAACGTAAAGCGTGGAATCAGCCCTGTCGCTGTTTGTGCTTCGGGTTCTCGCAGATGACCCGAATGACGCCTTTGCGACGGATGATTTTGCACTTGGGACAGCGCCGTTTGACCGATGGTGAAACTTTCACTTTATCCTCCTGCTCCCACAAATTCTGTTGTTGGAAGACCAAATTCCCCTCATCAAAGCACTTTCACTTCAACACTTCGGGGTCGCTGTTCTTGGGCAATAAACCGACCCTCCTCTACTTCTTACTTCTTCCCCAGGCCCCAGCAAATCAAAAATGACTTCACTGCAAAAACTCACCGCAGAGACGCCGAGAGCGCAGAGTTCTACATCAGTATAATCTCTGCGTACTCTGCGTCTCGGCGGTGAAATGACCTTTTTGCAGGAGACTCAAAAATGCTGATCTCATCGTTGATGGCGCACTTCTCTGGATCCCAGATAATCATTGTCCGATCCCGGCTGATTTCAAATTGTTAAGGCTCATTCAATACCCCTGAGCCCAACATGCCACGGCGTCAGAATCTCCGCCTCTCCGTCCCGGATCAGGACGGTGTGCTCAAAGTAGGCCGTCAGTTGGCCGTCGGCGGAGACGACCGTCCAGTGGTCCGGCAGGGTTCGCACCTGATAATCGCCTGCCAGCACCATGGTCTCTATGGCGACGGTCATCCCCGACCGCAGCAGCGGGCCCCGCCCCGGCTCTCCGTGGTTGGGAATCTGCGGCGGCTCATGCATCTGCCGCCCGATGCCGTGACCGGTGTACTCCCGCACCACGTTATAGCCCCGGGACTCCACAAAGGTCTGGATGGCGGCAGAGATGTCCCCCACACGGTTTCCGGCCCGTGCCTGGGCAATGCCCGCGTAAAGGGCCCCCTCCGTCACCTCCAGCAGACGCCGGGCCTCCGGGCTCACCTCCCCCACCGGCAGGGTGATGCCCGCATCGCCGTGATAGCCGTCGTAGATGGCCCCGACGTCTATGCTGATAATGTCCCCTTCCTTCAGCACCCGGGGGCCGGGAATGCCGTGGACCAGTTCTTCGTTAATGGACGTACAGATCGCGGCCGGGAAGGGATGGGGACTACCCGGCGGGTAGCCCTTGAAGGACGGGATGCCACCCCGGCGGCGGATCAGTTCCTCCGCCTTTTCGTTCAGTTCCGCGGTGGTGACCCCCGGCGCCACCCACTCCCGCATCCGCACCAGGACCTCGGCGACAATCCGCCCGGCCCGGCGCATTTTTTCAATCTCGCCCGCTGACTTGAGGTGAATCATCGCCCGCACCGCAGAGACCGCAGATGGACTCTACTACAGGCGCTCAGCGCTCTCCGCGGTGAGCGAGCCGCAGGCACTCTCCACGACCGCCCGCAGGTCGGCCTGGACATCCTCAATGGACTGCTCGCCGTCTATCTCCACCAGCAGGCCGGCCCGGCGGTAGTAGTCCACCAATGGCGCCGTCTGCTGCTGGTAGACCTGCAGACGGCGGCGGTGGGCCTCTTCGGTCTCGTCGGGGCGCTGGTAGAGTTCGCCTCCGCAGGCGTCACATACCCCTGCCTGCCTGGGCGGGTTAAACAGGGTGTGGTAGACCGCCCCACAGTTCCGGCAGGTCCAGCGGCCTGCCAGGCGGGCCAGTGCCACCTCTTCTCGCACCCGGATGAACGCCACCACGTCCAGCGCTGTCCCGTTCCCTTTCAGGAGACGCTCCAGCGCCTCCGCCTGCGCGACGGTCCTCGGGAAGCCGTCCAGGATGAAGCCGTTGGCGCAATCCGGACGGGCAATCCGCTCCGCGACCATACCGATGGTCACCTCATCGGGCACCAGGTCGCCCCGCTCCATGTAGGCCCGCGCCTGGCGGCCCAGTTCCGTCCCTTTATCCAGATGCTCCCGGAACAGGTCTCCGCTGGCGACGTGCGGGACGCCCAGCGCCTGCGCCAGTTGCTCCGCCTGCGTCCCCTTGCCCGCTCCGGGCATCCCCAACAACACAATCCGGCAGCCCATTGTTTACTCAGACTCCCGATCCAGGTCGGCCAGCATCATCTCAACGGTCTGCCCCAGAACGCCAATGTGGTGGGCACAAACTGAGTACACGACCTCGGTATCCAACTCAAAGTAATGATGAGCCAGCATATCTCGCATCCCCATAACCTGCTTCCACTCAACCTGAGGATACCGAGAGAGTAAAGCACCCCGAGTAACCTTATCTATCTGCTTAATACCTTCCCCTATAGCGATCAACTGCATGCAAATGGCATCCAGTTTTTCCAAACCCTCTTCAGAACCCAGGAAATCCTCTGGAGAGGAAATTGACACGAACCGCCTTGCGATCATCCGGGTTGCTTCCAAGATGTGTTGCAAAATGTCCCGGACTACTTCCCGGTCATACATAAACGGCTTCCCGGTCAATCCGCTTCTTGAGCAGAGGATTCATCCGCTCCCGATAGCGAACCACATCCACAGGCCGCTGCAGGAGTTCTTCCAGTTCCTGCTTGATGCCCACCAGCAACAGCAAATCCGGCCGCTCCAGTTCCACCACCACGTCCACGTCGCTGGCATCGGTGGCTTCGCCTCGGGCCAGGGAGCCAAAGATGCCGATTCGGGTGATCCCGAACTCTTTGGCCCTCCGGTCACGAAATTGAGCCAGAACTCTCAGAATCTCATCCCGCTGCATTACCGGATAAACCCCTCATAGTGCCGCATCAGCAACTGGGCCTCCAGTTGCCGCATCGTATCCACCACAACGCCGACAACGATGAGCAGGCCCGCCGAGGTGATGAGCAGCACCCGCGTGTTCATCAGCAACTGGACGATGAAAGGCAGAACGGCCACACCGCCCAGGAACAGCGCGCCGAACAGGGTGATGCGCTTGTAGATGCCGTTGATGTAGTCCGCCGTCTGCTTTCCGGGACGGATACCCGGGATAAACCCGCCGTACTTCTGCAGGTTCTCCGGCAGGTTCTGCTGCTCCACCAGGACGAAGGTGTAAAAGTACGTGAACCCGACGACGGCGGCAAAGTAGAGCACTGCGTAGAAGAGAGTGGTGTACCATTCCACCGTGTGCCCGCTGAAGAAGTTCATAATATCCGCCGCCGCTCTCGCCACATTCGGGTTAGACGAATTGGCGAAAAACTGGGCAATGACCGCCGGGAAAGTAAGAATGGACTGGGCAAAGATCAGCGGGATCATGCCCGCCATATTGACCCGCAGCGGGATGTACGTGCTGCCGCCGCCGTACATCCGCCGGCCCCGTACCCGCTTGCCGTACTGGACGGGGATGCGCCGCTCCCCCTCCTGGACGTAGACGATGACGAAAACCACCAGCGCGGTGATGATCAGGAAGAACAGCAGACCCAGGAAGCCGTCGCTGGTGTAAATCCGCGCCACGTTGGCGGGTGTCCGGGCGACGATGCCGCCAAAGATGATCAGCGACAGGCCGTTGCCGATGCCCTGCTCCGAGATCAACTCCCCCAGCCAGATGGCGAACATCGTACCCGCCGTCATCGCGATGAGCACCGAGATGGTGGGCAGGACGTGCGCGGGCTGGTCAAAGCCAAAGTTGGGCAGGACCGGACGGGCCGCGGCGGCGTTGAACAACTGTGCCTGCCCCCAGGCCTGCAACATCCCCAGCGGAATGGTCAGGTAGTAGGTCCACTGGTTCAGTTTCCGCCGCCCGGCCTCCCCCTCCTCTTCCGCCAGCCGCTTCAGCGCCGGGATGACCGGGATCAGCAACTGGATGATGATGGACGCGTTGATGTACGGATAGACCCCGTTGGCCAGCACCGAGTACTCCGCCACCGCCCCGCCGGAGAGCAGGTCCAGAATGTTCACCAACTGGGCCGCTCCGCCGGTCAGGCTGCGCAGAGCCTCCCGGTCAATCCCCGGGACCGGCACGTGAGAAGCCGCGCGGAAGATGACCAGAATCAGCAGCGTGTAGAACAACCGCCGCCGCAGGTCAGGAAGCCTCAGGGCATCACGTACGGCCTGGATCATTGCTTACCTCGCTTATCGCTTATCGCGTATCTTGTATCACTTACCGGGTCCGGTAGCCGCCCCGCTCCCAGGGCAACTCCTCTATGGTGCCGCCAGCGGCCTCAATCTTGGCCCGCGCACTGGCGGAGAAGCGGTGGGCCTTCACCGTCAGCGGGACGTTCAACTCGCCGCGCCCCAGAATGACCACCCATTCATCGGCATCCCGAATCAGGCCCGCCTCCGCCAGTTCCTGCGGCGTCACCACGCTCCCCGGCGCGAACCGGCTCAGCCGGTCCACGTTGACGGGCGTGAAGCGGACCCGCCAGGGGTCCCGGAAACCGACGCCCCGCGCGAAGGGGAGTTTGCGGACCAGGGGCAACTGCCCGCCCTCAAAGTACGGCGGGATGCTCCCCCCGCTGCGAGCCCTCTGCCCCTTCGTCCCGCGACCGCCAGTCTTCCCCTGACCGGCCGCGATGCCGATGCCCTTCCGCTTGCGGCGCTTTTTGGAGCCCTCAGCCGGTTGCAACTCGTGCAGTTTCATGCCTCAACCTCTTCCACTTTCAGCATGTGCTGGACCTTGGCCACCATACCCCGAATCGCTGGCGTATCAGCCTTCTCCACGGTCTGATGGAGACGGCGCAGGCCCAGCGCCCGAACCGTCGCCTTCTGGTCCCTGGAGTACCCGATGGGACTGCGAACCAGGGTGATACGCAGAACCTTTCGCTTTTCCATAGTTAGCTCCCCTGCCTGCCAATTTACCAGATACCAATCTACCACCCTACCAACACCAGCCCTATCGCCCCCGCATCCAGAAGGGCATCACCCGGGTCTCCGGCAGGCCCCGCTCCCGGGCCAGTTCCTCGTAGGAACGCAATTGCTTCAGGGCCTCCATGGTCGCCTTCACCACATTCAGCATGCTGGAACTGCCCATGGACTTGGTCAATACGTCGTGGACGCCTGCCGCTTCCAGCACCGCGCGCACCCCACCACCGGCGATGACGCCGGTACCCGGCGAGGCGGGCTTGATCAGCACCCGGGCACCGCTGCACTCCCCGATGGCATCGTGCGGAATCGTCCGCCCGACCAGGGGGACCGAAATCATAGACGCCCGGGCCCGTTCTGTGGCCTTGCGGATGGCATCTGGCACCGCACGGGCCTTGCCCACACCGATACCGACGCGGCCGTTGTGGTCGCCGACCACAGCGGTCACCCGGAAAGCGAACCGGCGCCCGCCCTTGATGACTTTGGCGACCCGTTTGATCTCCACGACCCGCTCATCCATTTCCACCGGAGCGGTAGGCTCCAGTTCAAATTCCTGATCCAGGTCCATTCGTTTGCCCTCCGTACTCCGTATTCCGCAACGTTTAGAAGTCCAGCCCCCCCTCGCGGGCACCGTCGGCCAGGGCCTTCACCCGACCGTGGTACTTGTACCCCGCCCGGTCAAAGGCCACCTTCGTCACCCCTCGGGCCAGCGCGCGGGCCGCCAGGACCTTCCCCACGATCCGGGCCTGCTCCGTCTTCTTCAGCCCCGCAATCTGCTGGCGAACCTCCGGGTCCAGCGTGGAGGCGGAGACCAGCGTATGCCCCACCGTGTCATCAATGACCTGGGCATAGATGTGCCGCAAACTGCGGAAAACGTTCAGGCGCGGGCGCTCGGGCGTGCCGAACACCTTCTTGCGCACGTGCATACGTCGACGCAGTCGTCCCAACCGGCGATCCTTTTCCACCATAATCCCTACTCCTTACTCCCTACTTCCTACTCCCTACTTCCTACTCCCTACTTCCTACTCCCTACTTCCTACTCCCTACTTCTTCCCCTTGCCCTTGCCCTTACCCTTACCGGCCTTGCCAGCCTTCTGGCGAATCTGCTCGCCCAGGTAGCGGAGCCCTTTACCCAGGTACGGGTCGGCCGGGCGCCAGGCGCGGATTTCGGCGGCAATCCGTCCCACCGTCTCCTTATCCGCGCCCCGGACGGTGATGACGCCGGTTTTCGGGTCCACATCAAAGGTGATGCCCTCCGGCGGCCGAACGCGGACCGGATGGGAGAAGCCCAGGTGCATCACCAGCGTCCCGTCGGGCTGGCGCTCGGCGCGGTACCCCACCCCACGAATCTCCAGTTGCTTCTGGTACCCCTGGAAGACTCCCTGCACCATGTTCGCCAGCAGGGCACGGGTCAGCCCGTGCAGCGCCCGATGCTGTCGGCTGTCCGTAGGCCGATAGACCCGCAGGGTGTTATCTTCTTTCACAATCTGCATCGCCGGGTCAAACGTGCGCGTCAACGTCCCCTTCGGGCCGCTCACAGTGACCTGGCTGCCCTGAATTTCCACCTTCACCCCAGGGGGCAAGGGAATTGGCATCCGACCGATTCGCGACATCCTGTCCTCCCTACCACACGTAGCAGATGACCTCGCCGCCCACCCGCAGCCGTCGGGCCTGCTCGCCGGTGAGGATTCCCTTGGGGGTGGAGAGGATGGCAATGCCCATGCCGCTCTTCACCCAGGGGATTTCCGACGCCCGGGTGTAAATCCGGCGGCCGGGCTTGCTGACCCGTTGCAGTCCCTGGATGACGGACCGCCGCTTCCGCCGCTCCCCAATGTACTTCAAGCGAATCACCAGGCGGTAGCGAGGCTGCTCCGGAGATTCCACCACCCGGTAGTCCTCAATATACCCCTCTTCCTTCAGAATGCGGGCAATGGCGACCTTCATTTTGGAAGAGGGCATCTCCACGGTGGGATGCCCCACCGCGATCGCATTGCGCATACGGGTCAACATATCGGCAATCGGATCTGTCACCGTCATCGGTCCGTCACCCTCACCAACTGGACTTGGTCAGCCCGGGGATCAGCCCCTCCAGGGCCAGTTCCCGCAGGCAGATGCGGCAGAGGCCAAAGCGGCGATAGTAGCCGCGCGGGCGGCCACAGCGCTGGCAGCGATTCCGCACCTGCACCTTATACTTCCGTCGCATTTCCCGATAAGGCATGCATTTTCTTGCCATACGCGTACTTGCTCCAACAGAGATGGTAAACGAATTTACGGACTGACACCCGCTGGTTCGTCTAATCACTCCTCAAACTCGGCCAGGATTCGCCGAATTTGCTCCGCAGAGATGTCCGCTACCCGAGAGGACTCACTCGGCATCAATCCCTTCCCAAAGTTCGGAGATCGGAAAGGTTTGTCCCGCCAATGCTTCCCGCCAGCCCTGGCGGAAACTCTCTGCCGCAGGTTTTAGCGTCACGCTCTCCCGGAACAGGCGGAGCAATTGCAGTAAATTCGGCCAATACTCTCGGGGAGTCTCCCGAATTTCCCGCACGATCTGCTCTTCGGACGTCAAAATGTAAACATCGTAATTACCTACCACGAAGGGCACAAAGTACTCACAAAGGACACAAAGGGATAAAATATCATCCTTCGTGCCCTTTGTGCGGCCTTCGTGTCCTTCGTGGTTTTTATGAAACGGTTCTTGGGTAGGCAGTTACCATCCATTCTACATCAGGCTGCTCCTTACCGCCGCCGGAACGGCATCCCCAGCAGTTCCAGCAGCCGCCGGGCCTCCTCGTCCGTCTTCGCGGTGGTCACAATGGTGATCTCCATGCCGCGAATCTTGTCAATCTTGTCGTAGTTGATCTCCGGGAAAATCAACTGCTCGCGCAGCCCCAGCGTATAGTTGCCCCGACCGTCAAAAGCGGAAGGAGAAACGCCGCGAAAGTCCCGCTGGCGCGGCAGCGCCACGTTACAGAGCCGGTCCAGGAATGCCCACATCCGCTCTCCCCGCAGCGTCACCTTCACGCCAATCGCCCGCCCGGCCCGCAACTTGAAACTGGCAACGGACTTGCGCGCCTTGGTGATCACAGGCCGCTGACCGGTAATGGTCGCCAGGTCCTGAACGGCAAAATCCAGCGCCTTCGGATTGTCCAGCGCCTCCCCCATGCCGATGTTGATGACGATTTTCTGCAGACGTGGAACTTCCATGATGTTGCGGTAACCGAACTCCCGCATGAGGGTCGGCCGAACCTGTTCCCGATACAATGCTTGCAACCGCTGCATTGGACTCACCCTTTAAGATGGCAAATTCAAGATGGCAGATTCAATCAGAAGGACTGGCCGCACCGTTTGCAAACCCGCACTTTGCGCCCGTCCTCCTGGCGCACGAAACTCACCCGCGTGGCCTCCTTGCAGTGCGGACAGACCGGCATCACATTGGAGAGATGGATCGGCGCCTCAAACTGGATTCGCCCCGGCTGAATCTGTCCCCGGCCCGCGCGGATAGGTCGCTGATGCTTGGTGACCAGATTCACCCCGGAGACCACCACCCGGTTCTCCTTCGGAAGCACCTGCCGGACCTCCCCGCGCTTCCCCCGGTCCTCCCCGGCGATGACTTCTACCGTATCTCCCTTCTTCACCCGAATGCCCATTCTTCACCTCGCCTTGAACCCCACGGAACACGTTTCACGTTTCACGCATTCCGCATGGCGTAAACTACAGCACCTCCGGTGCCAGAGAAATGATTTTCATAAATCCCTTATCCCGCAGTTCCCGGGCGACGGGCCCGAAAATGCGGGTACCGCGCGGGTTGACGCCGGTTGCGTCCAGCAAAACCGCCGCGTTGTCGTCAAAGCGGATGGTGGAGCCGTCGGGGCGCCGATACTCTTTGGCCGTGCGGACGATGACCGCCTTGACCACGTCCCCCTTCTTCACCGACGCGTTGGGGGTGGCCTGCTTGACCGTCGCCACGATGACATCCCCAACGTACCCGTACCGCCGCTTGGAGCCACCCATGACGCGGATGCAGAGCAACTCCTTCGCTCCCGTGTTGTCCGCCACCGTCAGAATGGTCTCCTGCTGGATCATGCGACCACCTCCTCGGGACGCTCGGACCGCTCCAGAATCTCCTCCACCACCCACCGCTTCAGGCGGCTGAGGGGCCGGGATTCCACAATGCGCACCAGGTCGCCCGTGCGGCAGGAGTTCTTCTCATCGTGCGCGTGGTACTTTTTCCGCACCCGCACCACTTTGCCGTAGAGAGGGTGACGGCGGGTCCGCTCCACCTGCACCACCACCGTCTTCTGCATCTTATCGCTGACGACGCGCCCGACCAGTCGCTTTCGCCGTTCCCTCATCGCGTGCCTCCCGCCTCCTGCATCATCCGGGCCAACTCCCGCTCCCGCAGGATGGTCTTGATGCGGGCAATATCCCGCTTCGTGGCCGTGATGCGGTTATTATCCTGCAGACGGTTCATGAACCACTCCTGCCGCAGGACGAACAGTTCCCGATACGCCTCTTCCAGACGAGCGCGCAATTCTGCATCCGTCAACAAACGGAGTTCTCTGGCTCGCATGCTACTCTCCCACCACCTTTTCTCGGGTCACAAACTGGCATTTGATGGGCAGTTTGTTGGCCGCCAGCCGCATCGCTTCCCGGGCCTGGTCCTCGGGCAGACCGGCCAGTTCAAAAAGGATGCGGCCGGGCCGGACCACAGCCACCCAGTGGTCCACGGCGCCCTTGCCCTTCCCCATGCGGGTCTCGGCGGGCTTGGCCGTGACCGGCTTATCCGGGAAAATCCGAATCCAGTACTTTCCGCGCCGACGGACGAAGCGGACGATGGCCCGCCGCGCGGCCTCAATCTGACGGCTGGTGATCCAGGCCGGCTCCAGCGCCTGCAGGCCGTACTCACCGAAAGCGACTTCGGTACCCCGGCTCTCGCGGCCCTTCATCCGTCCGCGCATCTGTTTGCGGTATTTGACTCGTTTCGGCATCAACATAGATTGTACTCCCGTGTAAACTGAGCCTACCGTTTTACCTGGGGTAGGACAACTGCGAGCAGTTGTCCTACTGTTTTACTTCAAAGAGTTCGCGAGGCAAGCCAGACTGCCGGATGATCCCCAGCAACGTACCGATTTCAACTCCTCGTGGTCTGGCACAGGGACTGTGACCGTGGTACGGCCCAGCCGCTTTTGCATAATGATATGGCTCCCCTTCCGGCGAACCTCCACAAACCCATGTTCAGATAAAATCTTGCAAACCTCTTTTCCCGAGAGAACTCGCAATCTCGGCATGCCCCTACCTGGTCACCTGTTGCAAACGAGCCACCGGGACATTGGGCATAATCGGCATCACGTACGTCTCTTTTTTCAGCCTGCGCCGAATTTCTGAGGGTGACGCTACCTCTAAAAACCCTTCCACCGCCTCTAACAGGTTGCGACGTGCCTCTTCAATGGTAGCGCCCTGACTGACCACGTCCAGTTCCGGACAGGTAGCCACATACCCGTCGCCTTCCCGCTCAATAACCGCCGTGAACTGCAGAACCCTTCTCATCCCGCACCTCTATCCTCGGTCGCCTCAGGAGCCAGCGAGACCTAACCGAGCCGTTCAAGCCTACCAAGCCTGCCAAATCCTTCCCTCAACCCTTCCAGAGCCCCTTCGCTCTTTCAAATAACTCATCAATGGTTTGCCCCTCATACAGACGCCGGGAAATCTCCACATAATCGGTGGGTTCCCGGTGGAATAAGGTCAAGAACCGAAACACCAGCACAGGCCCCAGCGTCTTGTTTAACACATCTATGCCTGCAATTTTCTTCAAATCAGCTCTCACACTACAAACGGCTGCGGTTGCTCCTCCGGGACTTCGGGTTTCGCCTCCGAGAGGACCTCCCCCTTGTAAATCCAGACCTTGACGCCGATGCGGCCGTAGGTGGTATAGGCCTCGGCGCGGGCGAAGTCAATATCGGCGCGCAGGGTCTGGCGGGGCACCCGGCCCTCCCGCATCGCCACCGGGCGGGCCATTTCGGCGCCCCCAATCCGGCCCTTGCAGATAATCCAGACCCCCTGGGCGCCAGCCCGCATGGCCTGCTGGATGGCCCGCTTCATCGCCCGGCCGTGGGAAATCCGGCGTTCCAGTTGGGCCACGATGTTCTGGGCCACCAGGCGAGCATCCAGTTCCGGCTGCTCCACCTCCCGCACGTCCACGTGCACCCGCTTGCCGGTCATCTCCTCCAGGTCTTGCCGGAGCACCTTCACCGCACCGCCCTTCCGCCCGATCACGATGCCCGGGCGCGCGGTCCAGATGGTCACCTGCACCTGATTCGGGAAGCGCTCAATCTCAATGCGTGAGACCCCCGCCGGTGCCAGTTCCCGCTCTATGTACTCCCGAATGCGCAGGTCCTCCTGAAGCAGGTCCCGGTAGGCCTTGCCCTCGGCGTACCAGCGGGCCTTCCAATCCCGCAAAATCTTCAACCGAAAGCCGTAGGGATGTACCTTTCGTCCCAAAATACCCCTCCCTTAAGTTCTAACCACCAAGACACGAAGACACGAAGGAAGAGATTTCTAAACTTTGTGTCTTTGTGTCTTCGTGGTGAATATTTACTCCTCCCTTAAGTTCTAACCACCAAGACACGAAGACACGAAGGAAGAGATTTCTAAACTTTGTGTCTTTGTGTCTTCGTGGTGAATATTTACTCCTCCTCAAACTCGTCCAGGACAACGGTGATGTGGGACGAGCGGCGGCGGATGGGGCGATACCGTCCCCGGGCCGCGAAGCGGGGCCGCAACCCCTTGCCCGGCGCCACCCCTGGCCCCTCATCGGCCACGATGCGGGCAATATACAGGTTGTCCCGGGAAAGACCGATGTTCTCCTCCGCATTGGCGACGGCCGAGCGGATCAGTTTCTCCACCGGGCGCGCGGCCGCGTGGGGCATCATACGCAGCACCTCCAGCGCTCCCACCACATCCATGCCCCGCACCTGGTCAATCACCCGGCGCACCTTTCGCGCCGACATCGGGATATGCTTCGCCTGTGCACGGACCTCCATACCTCACCCCTTACTCCCTACTCCTTACTTCCTACTCCCTACTCCTTACTTCCTACTCCATACTTCTTACTTCCTACTTCCTCCCTTTCCGAACCTCGCCCTTCTTCTCCTTGGTGATGTGTCCCCGGAACGTCCGCGTCGGAGCGAATTCCCCCAGTTTATGGCCCACCATGTTTTCGGTGATGTAGATCGGCACATGCCGCCGTCCGTCGTGAACGGCGATGGTATGGCCCACCATTTGGGGGAAGATGGTGGAGTCCCGGGACCAGGTCCGGATCACCCGTTTCTCCCCAGCCCGATTCAGTTCCTCCACCTTCCGCAGCAACTTCGGGTCCACATACGGGCCTTTTTTCAGCGAGCGTCCCATAATCCCTCCTTACTCCCTACTTCCTACTCCTTACTCCCTACTTCCTGCTCCTTACTCCCTACTTCCTGCTCCCCTACTGCCGACGCTTCCCCCGACGGCGGATGATGTATTTATCCGTCATCTTATTGCGCCGGGTCTTCTTGCCCAGGGTCGGCTTGCCCCACGGCGTCTTCGGGCCGGGCATGCCGATGGGCGAACGGCCTTCGCCACCACCGTGCGGGTGATCGCGCGGGCTCATCGCCGAACCGCGCACGTGTGGACGCCGCCCCAGCCAGCGCTTCCGACCCGCTTTGCCCAACTTGATGTTGGCGTGCTCCTCGTTCCCCACCTGCCCGACCGTCGCCATGCACTCCTTGCGGATCAGCCGCATCTCACCGCTGGGCAGGCGGACTGTCACGTACTCCCCTTCCTTCGCCAGCACCTGGGCGGCACAACCCGCCGAGCGGACCAACTGCCCGCCCCGTCCGGGGTACAACTCAATATTGTGGACCGTCGTCCCCAGCGGGATGCGCTCCAGCGGCAGCGCGTTCCCCACCCGGACCTCGGCCGTCGGGCCACTCATCACCGTATCCCCGACCTTCAGGCCCAGGGGAGCCAGGATGTAGCGCTTCTCCCCGTCCGCGTAGACCAGCAGGGCGATGCGCGCCGACCGGTTCGGGTCGTACTCTATGGATGCCACGCGGGCCGGAATCCCATGCTTGTCCCGTTTGAAGTCAATCAGACGGTACAGCCGCTTATGGCCGCCGCCCCGGTGACGGATGGTGATCCGCCCCTGGACATTCCGTCCGCCCGTCTTCTTCAAGGGGACAACCAGACTGCGTTCCGGCTCGGTCTTCGTGATTTCCTCAAACAACGAGCCGGTCATCCCCCGTCGTCCGGGTGATGTCGGCTTGTAGACCTTGATCGCCACCTTAGCCCTCCAGCACTTCCAGTTCCGGGATGCGCTCCCCTTCGGCAAGGGTGACCACCGCCTTCTTCCAGGCCGGAATCCGCACCACCCGACGACGTCCCCACCGCCGGACGGCCTTGGCCGGCATGTTGGCGATGTTCACCGCCTCCACATGGACCCGATAAATCGTCTCCACCGCCTGCTTGACCAGGGCCTTGTTCGCCCGCCGGTCCACCTCAAAGGTGTACTGCCGTCGGCGGAGCGAAGTGGCCCGCTGCGTCTTCTCCGTCAAAACCGGACGTTTGATGACCTCGTACAGATGCATGGCCCTACCCCAGAATGGACTCTATCACCTGCAGGGCGCCCAGCGGCATGACCACTTTTTCGTACTGCAGCAGGTCGCGGATGTTCAGGTAACTGGCGTGGAGCGTCTTCACCCTCGGCAGGTTGCGCACGGACTTCTCCACCGTCTCATTGCGCCCCGGCAGGAGAATCAGGGCGTTCTCCCCCACATTCAGCCGGGTCAACACCTCCCGCATCTCCCGTGTCTTCGGCTCGGGCAGCTCCAGACGGTCCACCACCACGATCTGCTGCTGACCGGCCTTCACGCTGAGGGCACTGCGCAGAGCGGCCCGACGCATCTTTTTGGGCATCCGTTGCTCGTAACTGCGCGGCTTGGGCCCGTGCGCGATACCGCCGCCGACGAAAATGGGCGCATTCCGGCTGCCGTGACGGGCCCGCCCCGTCCCCTTCTGCCGATACCACTTGGCCGTGGTCCGGTTGACCTCGCCGCGGGTCTTGGTCTTGTGGGTGCCCAGGCGGGCGTTCGCCAGTTGCCGCACCAGCGCCTGGTGCATCAACGGCACGTTGATCGGCGCCTCAAAGATGTCGGGCCGCAACTCTATCTCATCCACCTGCTGCCCGCTCATATTCCAGACGGGAACCTTCATCTCTACCCCCTACTCCTTACTTCCTACTCCCTACTCCGTACTTCCTACTCCGTCCTACTCCCTGCGCAGTTCCTTCGTCTTTCGGGCCTGCTTGATCATCACCAGGCTCCCCCGGTGGCCGGGGACGGCGCCGCGCACCGCCAGCAGATTCCGCTCCGGGTCCACCATGACCACCTCCAGGTTCTGCACCGTCACCCGCACACCGCCCATCCGGCCGGGCATCCGCAGTCCCTTCAGCACCCGACCGGGCGTCGTGGTGGCGCCGATGGAGCCGTGGCGGCGTTCCCGGTCCGACTGGCCGTGGGTCTTGGGCTGGCGGTTGAAGCCGTAGCGCTTGATGCCACCGGCGAACCCGCGCCCCTTAGACGTGCCGACCACATCCACCCGGTCCCCCACCTGGAAGACGTCCACGGTGATTTTTTCGCCCTCAGCGGGGGCCTCTTCCGGCTTCACGCGGAACTCCCGCAGGCGGCGGAGCGGCCCGGGTATCCCCTTCAGCACCCGCCGGCGCGGGTGGGCGGAGTCGGTCTTCAGCAGGCCCAGGTGGCCCAGTTCCCCGCGCGTCAGGCGGGAGGGCTTCACCGGCTCAAAGCCCAACTGCACCGCGCTGTAGCCGTCCCGCTCCGGCGTCTTGACCTGAGTGACCCAGCAGGGTCCGGCCTCAATCACCGTCACCGGGACAGCCTCTCCTTCGGCGGTGAACAACGTGGTCATTCCCACTTTTTTCCCCAGAATTCCTTTCACGATCCTCACTCCTCCATGGGACTGTCAGCCCTGGGACCGGCTGCATCATCCCGGCGATCAGGATACAAGGATACAAGGATACAAGGGGGACGCAGAACTTTCCGCCCCTTGTTGTTTCCTTGTCTACTTGTTTCCTTGTCTACTACAACTTAATTTCTATGTCCACGCCCGCGGGCAGATTGAGCCGCATCAGCGCATCTATGGTCTTGTTATCCGGCTCCAGGACGTCAATCAGTCGCTTGTGCGTCCGGATTTCAAAGTGCTCGTGGGAGTCTTTGTCAATGAAGGTGGACCGGCGCACGGTGAAGCGCTCTATCTGGGTCGGCAGCGGGATGGGGCCGACGACGGTCGCTCCCGTGCGCTCGGCCGCCTCCACGATGCGCCGGGCCGACTCATCCAGCACGCGGTGATCGTACGCCTTCAGGCGGATCCGAATCTTCTGCTTGGCCATGGACGCGCTTAGTCCAGAATCTTGGTGATGACGCCCGCGCCGACGGTCAAGCCGCCCTCCCGGATGGCGAAGCGGGAGCCCTGCTCCAGCGCGACCGGCTCAATCAGTTCCACCATCAGGTTAACGTCGTCGCCGGGCATGACCATCTCCACACCCTCGGGCAGGGTGATGGTCCCCGTCACGTCGGTGGTGCGGATGTAGAACTGAGGCCGGTAGCCGGAGAAGAAGGCCTTGTGCCGCCCACCCTCCTCCTTGCGGAGGACGTAGACCTGGGCCTCAAACTTCCGGTGGGGCGTGATGGAGCCCGGTGCCGCCACGACCATACCGCGGGAGACCTCGTCCTTGCCCACACCGCGCAGGAGGAGACCGGCGTTGTCGCCCGCCACCACCTTGTCCAGTTTCTTGCGGAACATCTCCATGTCGGTGACGACGGTTCGGATGGGCCGGTCGCGCAGGCCGACAATCTCCACCTCGCTCATCGGCACCAGCGTACCCCGCTCCACACGACCGGTGACCACCGTGCCGCGCCCCTTGATGCTGAAGACGTCCTCAATGGGCATCAGGAAGGGCTTATCCTCCTCGCGCACCGGGGTGGGGATGTACTCGTCCACCACGCGCATCAGTTCCCAGATGCACTGGTATTCCGGCGCGTTCGGGTCGGTGCTGGTGGACTGGAGGGCCTTCAGGGCGGAGCCGCGCACGATGGGCGTCTCGTCGCCCGGGAAGCCGTAGGAGTTCAGCAGTTCCCGCAGTTCCAGTTCCACCAGTTCCAGCAGTTCCTCGTCCTCCATCAGGTCCACCTTGTTCAGGAAGACCACAATGGCCGGGACGTTCACCTGCCGGGCCAGCAGCACGTGCTCCCGGGTCTGGGGCATGGGGCCGTCGGCGGCGGAGACGACCAGGATGGCCCCGTCCATCTGGGCCGCGCCGGTGATCATGTTCTTGATGTAGTCCCGGTGGCCGGGGCAGTCCACGTGGGCGTAGTGCCGCTTGTCGGTCTCATATTCCACGTGGGCGATGGCGACGGTCAGGATTTTCGTCGCGTCGCGGCGGAACGTCTTCGCGTCCGCCTTGGCGACCTCGTCGTAGGACTTGTACTCCGCCATGCCCTTCATGGCCAGCACTTTGGTAATGGCCGCCGTCAGCGTGGTCTTGCCATGGTCAATGTGTCCGATGGTCCCCACGTTTACGTGCGGCTTTTCACGGACGAACTTTGGCTTTGCCATCTCTCCTCTCTCCTTTCGTCAGATGATTCGCTGATTCAGAGGTTTGCCGTAACGGATTCGTGCCTATCCAGGCTTCCTCACCCCACCCCCGCCGCCTGTGGCGGCACCCCCTCCCCTCTCCTGAACTTCGTTCAGGAGAGGGGAGGGAGTAGCGGCAAAGCCGCTGGGGGAGGGGTGAGGCTGAACAGTTACACGGATTCAACCTTTGCTCCACCCCCAACGGGGGTTAAAAGCGGCCTGCGGCCGCCGCAAAACCCGCTCCCTTCACCTTGTGAAACAGTTCGGGCCGGAGTTATCCCCCGGCCCGAACGGCACTGGAGAACAACTCCCAATTCATGAGAGCGTCTTCTACCAGCCACGACCACCATACAGGATGGCCTCCATCTGCTCTTTATCCACCGGTGCGTAGTGGTGGAATTCCATCGTGAACGTGCCCCGCCCCTGGGTCAGGGAACGGACATCGGTCGCGTAGCCGAACATTCGGCCGAGGGGCACCATCGCCCGGACGGCGCGCACGCCGCCTGGCCGCTGTTCCATCCCCTCAATGGTCGCGCCCCGACTGTTCAAGTCGCCGATGACCTCCCCCAGGGACGCCTCGGGGACCACCACCTCCGTCCGCATCACCGGCTCCAGCAGCACCGGCTTCGCCTCCTCCACCGCCCGCTTGAAGGCCATGGACCCGGCCACCTTAAAGGCCAGTTCGGTGGAGGTCTCCGGATCCCAGGCCCCATCCAGCAGGGTGACCTGTACATCCACCAGGGGGTAGCCCGCCAGGACACCGCTCTCCATCGCCTCGCGGCACCCCTCCTCCACCGCCTTCACGAAGGGCGGCGGCAGGAGTTTCCCCCGGCTGGGGTCCTGAAACCGGAATCCCCCGCCCGACGGCATTGGCTCCACCGCCAGGCGCACCCGGGCGTACTGGGGGGCCCCACTGATGGGCCGGTCAAACACCGCCTCCGCTTCGGCCCGGGCGGTCACCGTCTCCCGGTATGCCACCCGGGGGCGACCCACCCGTCCTTCCACGCGGAACTCCCGCACCAGCCGGTCCACCAGAATCTCCAGGTGGAGTTCCCCCATCCCGGCCAGGATGGTCTGTCCGGTGTTCTCGTCGGTGCGGACGACGAAGGTGGGGTCCTCCTCCGCCAGCCGCCGCAGCGCCTGGTGCAACTGTTCCTGGTCCGCCGCCGTCTTCGGCTCAATCGCCACGAAGACCACCGGCTCCGGGAAGACGATGGGCTCCAGGATGATGGGGGCCGTCGGCGGGCAGAGGGTGTCGCCGGTGAACGTGGCCTTCAGTCCGACCACGCCGCCGATGTCCCCGGCCGTCAGTTCGGGAATCTCCTCCCGGTCCCGGGCGAACATCCGCAGGAGTTTGCCGATGCGCTCGGTCTGCCCCTTGCCGGGGTTGTAGACGGAGGAGCCGACCCTGAGTTTGCCCGAGTAGACCCGCACGTAGACCAGACGGCCCACGTAGGGGTCACTGGCCACCTTGAAGGCCAGGGCCGCCAGCGGTGCGTTGACATCGGCGGGGCGGGTCTCCACCTCCCCGGTGCGGGGATTCTCCCCTTCCACCGGCGGGATGTCCAGCGGAGAGGGCAGGTAGTCCACGATGGCGTCCAGCAGAGGCTGGACCCCCTTGTTGCGCAGGGCAGAGCCGCAGAGCACCGGGACCAGCGTCCCGGCGATAGTGGCCCGCCGCAGGGCCCGCCGCAGGTCCGCCGCCGGAATCTCCTCGCCCTCCAGGTAGCGGGCCATCAGGTCGTCGTCCGTCTCCACAATCTGCTCCAGGACCTGCTCCCGCAACTCCCGGACCTCGTCGGCCAGTTCCGGGGGGATGGGCTCTATCACCGGCTCCTTGCCCAACTCGTCCACCCAGGTGACCGCGTGCATCTCCAGCAGGTCCACCACGCCCCGGAAGGACGATTCCCGGCCGATGGGCCACTGGACCGTCACGGGATTGGCGCCCAGCCGCTCCCGGATGGTCTCGGTGGCGTGGGCGAAGTCGGCGCCCAGTTTATCCATCTTGTTAATGAAAGCGATCAGGGGCACGCCGAAGGAGCGGGCCTGCCGCCAGACGGTCTCGGATTGGGGTTCCACCCCGGCCACGCCGTCAAAGACGACCACGGCACCGTCCAGGACGCGCAGGCTGCGCTGCACCTCGGCGGTGAAGTCTATGTGCCCCGGCGTATCTATGATGTTAATCTGATGGTCGCGCCAGAAACAGGTGACGGCGGCGGCGGTGATGGTGATGCCCCGTTCCCGTTCCTGGACCATCCAGTCGGTGACGGTGGTCCCTTCGTCCACCGTCCCCATCCGATGGGTTCTTCCCGTGTAAAAGAGAATCCGCTCGGTGGTAGTGGTTTTCCCCGCGTCTATGTGGGCGATGATCCCGATATTGCGAACCCGCTCCAGTGGCCATGCCATCGCATCTGTCCCTCCGGGTCGCCCGGGCTCCCACCACAGCGGGCACTACCACCGGTAGTGGGCAAACGCCTGGTTGGCTTCGGCCATCCTGTGGGTATCTTCCCGCTTTTTGATGGCGGCGCCGGTCTTGTTGACCGCGTCCATCAATTCCGCCGCCAGTTTTTCGGCCATGGAGCGCCCGGAGCGATTGCGGGCGGCCTCCAGAATCCAGCGGATGGCCAGACTGGTCTGGCGATGGGGCGGCACCTCCACCGGTACCTGGTAGGTCGCCCCGCCGACGCGCCGGGGTTTGACCTCCAGGACGGGGGAGACGTTGCGCACCGCCTCCTCCAGCACCTCCAGCGCCGGTCGCCGGGTCCGTTCCTGAAGGATGTCCATCGCCTGGTACATAATGCGGGTGGCCAGGCTCTTCTTGCCGTCCTTCATGATTTTATTGATGAATTTGGCGACCAGGACGCTGTTGTAGCGCAGGTCCGGCTCAATTTCTCGTTTCGGTGGACGGTATCGTCTGGGCATGAGACCTCACAAAAATCTTCTGCCTGCTATGATGCCTTCTCTCATCCAGGGCCTGGGCGATTGACTCGGAGAAGCCGTCCCTGGAGGGCCGGCTCCGCTTCAATCACTTGGTGCACACGCCGGGCTAACTCCTCAAAATTTGGATCAAAAGAACACACGATGATACCCGCATGATCCGGGCAGTGCCTGTGCAAACGAATAAAATGCCTCCGATTCATCGTCAGGAGCGTCCGTCCCTCTTGACGGGCAAATGAAAGAACAGCCTCATCAGACATCGCCTGTCCCGTCTGTCCGGCTTCCACCATCGTTAACACATCGTGCCCCAATCTTCGTAACTCTTCCACAGCCGGCATCGGGAAATTCTCGTTGGCATACAAGCGGGCCATCTCAGGCTGCCTCGTGCTGGCGAATCTGCTCTTCTATCTCCTCCCGATGAGCCCGATAGTACGCCCAGGCATTGGCCAGGTCCTCCGCCCTCAGGGTCGGATAGGACCGCAACAGGTCCGCCTCACTGGCCCCCAGACGCCTGGCCTGCACCAACAACCAGACCGGGATCCGTGTACGGACAATACACGGTTCCCCGCCGCAAACTCCCGGCGTGCTTTCTATGCCCGGGAACGCCTCTCCCAGATCACGCACCACCCATTGGAGCACCTGGGCCTTCTCCGCCCGGGTCATTTGGGCCAGGAGCCTCTCCGCTTCCTGTAAGGTACTCGTCATCGGGCCAGTCATCATAGCGAATCAACTACAGGCTTCCTGCTTTCCCGAACGCCGTATTTCTCCGACAATTCCCTTTTGTGGCGCCGAAGGATTTCCATCACCTCGCTGAGCATCTCAGGCTACCTCGTGCTGGCGAATCTGCTCCTCTTACCATTACCGCTAAGCCTCCCGCCGATGCTTCACCCGATACACCGTCGCTCATATCACGCGCACTGATGATCATCGCCGTTTTGATTGTTGGCTTGTAGATAAAGAAAACCGCCAGATACCTGCCACCCAATCTGACCAAAGGCGGCATATACATCTTCGCCTTCGGTATGACCCTTTTCCGCAAAACGAATCCGAGGCCCACTCAGCAAAACCTGACGCGCCTCACGACAGGTGACCGAATGCTTCGCCCTGAGTTTCTCTTCAATGTGTTCAGGGCATACAATAAAATCAATTCGCATAACAGATGACGATTATTTCTTCCCCGGTTTTGCGGCGGGCCTGGCGCCAGGCTTGGCCGGGCCCTTGCCGCCCTTGCCGGCCTTGGTGCCGTACTTGGAGCGCTGCTGGGCCCGCCCGTCCACACCGGCCGCATCCAGCGCGCCCCGGATGATGTGGTAGCGGACGCCCGGCAGGTCCTTCACGCGGCCGCCGCGCACCAGCACCACCGAGTGCTCCTGCAGGTTGTGCCCCTCGCCGGGGATGTAGGCCGTGATCTCAATGCCGTTGGTCAGCCGGACGCGGGCGATCTTCCGCAGCGCAGAGTTGGGCTTCTTCGGCGTCATCGTCCGCACCTGGGTGCAGACACCCCGCTTCTGCGGCGCGCCCTTCGGCATCCGGAAGCGTCGCTGCTTGTACGAGTTGAAGATGTACTGCAGCGCCGGCGCCTTGGTCTTCTTTTCTTTCGGCTTCCGTCCTTTGCGAACCAGTTGATTGATCGTGGGCACGGTTTCTCTCCCTCAGATTCCGCGAAGAAGGCCATCCCGCAAACCGATGGCCTCCTTCCGCCTTCACGAGTCCTTTCGTGTACGGCAGGGGCTCTGGCTGCCGTCCGTCTGACGAGCGGGCATTTTACCACAGATTGTGAATTTAGTCAAACTCATCGGAGTGGCGGTCGCCCAGGCCCAGGAGCCCCATCGCCAGGCGCGGGACGCGCGGCCGGCTCTCCTCCCGCCCGAACCGCAGCACTTCTCCGCTCTCCGTGACCGCCTCCACGGCCAGGCCAAGACTCTGCAACTCCTTGACCAGCACCTTGAACGAGGCCGGCACGCCGGATTCGGTGATGGGCTTGCCCTTGACAATGGCCTCATAGGTCCGCACCCGTCCCTGGACGTCGTCGGACTTGATGGTGAGCATCTCCTGGAGGGTGTAGGCGGCGCCGTAGGCCTCCAGGGCCCAGACCTCCATTTCGCCGAACCGCTGACCGCCGAACTGCGCCTTCCCGCCCAGCGGCTGCTGGGTGACCAGGCTGTAGGGACCGGTGGAGCGGGCGTGGACCTTGTCCTCTACCATGTGGGCCAGTTTCATCATGTAAATCATCCCCACCGTCACCGGCTGGTCAAAGGGTTCGCCGGTCATCCCGTCGTAGAGGATGGCCTTGCCCAGCGTGGGCAGCGGGTCCTTCTTCTCCATGCTGACCTTAGGAGCCAGCAACTCCACCTCCTCATCGGACATCGCGCCGGTATCGTACCCGTGGTCGGCCAGCCAGAGGCGCAGGCAGGCCATCTGGGCCGCCCGGTCGGCCTTCTCCCGCTCCGCCACCGGGCGCGGGTCGTCCTCAAAGGAGAGGAGGAAATCCGGGTCGTAGCCCTGTTCCTTCAGCCACTCCCGCAGGACGGAGCGGCGGGCATAGACGTAGTCCCGGCTCAGGCGCTCCTCGTCGTAGCCCCGGTCGGCCAGCCAGGCCAGGATGTAGAGCAGGCGGGCCTCGTCGTCGCTGGCGAGGGTCTCCAGAGGGTACTCCTGGGCCGCCAGCCAGGCCCATGCCCGTTCGGTGACCTCCCGCCAGGCCCGGTCTATCATCCAGGCCCGGGCCAGTTCGGCGGCAATCTGCTCCTCCGTGGCGCCGTCAAAGACGGGGCTGACCGCCCGGAAGCCCAGTCGGTGCACCGCCCAACCCAGGTGGGTCTCCAGAATCTGCCCGATGTTCATCCGGCCGGGGACGCCCAGGGGGTTGAGGATGATTTCCACCGGCGTCCCGTCGGCCAGGAAGGGCATATCCTCAACGGGGACGACGCGGGAGACGACGCCCTTGTTCCCGTGGCGTCCGGCGATTTTATCGCCCTCGGTGATCTTTCGCCGCTGGGCCACGCTGACGCGCACCATTTTCTCCACGCCGGTGGGCAGGTCGCGGTACTCGCTGCGGTCAAAAACTTTGACGCTGACCACTTTGCCACGCTCGCCGTGGGGCATGCGCAGGCTGGAATCCTTGACCTCGCGCGCCTTCTCGCCGAAGATGGCCCGCAGGAGTTTCTCCTCCGGGGTCAGTTCTTTCTCGCCCTTGGGCGTCACCTTGCCCACCAGGATGTCCGACGGGCCGACCTCGGCGCCGATGCGAATGATGCCCTTCTCATCCAGGTCCCGCAGCGCGTCCTCGCCCACGTTGGGGATGTCGCGCGTGATCTCCTCGGGGCCCAGTTTGGTGTCCCGCGCCTCCGTCTCGTGCTTCTCAATGTGGATGGAGGTGAACTTGTCGTCCCGGATCAGACTTTCGCTGATGATGATGGCGTCCTCAAAGTTCCAGCCCTCCCAGGAGATGAAGGCGCAGAGGACATTCTGACCCAGGGCCAGTTCGCCGCCACAGGTGGCGGAACTATCCGCCAGGACCTGTCCCTTGCGTACCCGGTCACCCTTGTGGACCCGGGGGCGCTGGTCTATGCAGGTGGACTGGTTGGAGCGGTTGTACTTGCGCAGGCTATAGATTTTGCGCTCTCCGTTATCTTGCAGAACAACGATGTGGTCCCCGGAGACGCTAATGACCTCGCCGTCGGCTTCGGCCAGAATGACCTGCCCGGAGTCCACGGCGGCCTGCCACTCCACGCCGGTGCCGACCAGGGGCGGCTCCGGCAGGAGCAGGGGGACGGCCTGGCGCTGCATGTTGGAGCCCATGAGGGCGCGGTTGGCATCGTCGTGCTCCAGGAAGGGGATGAGGGCCGCCGAGACACCGACAATCTGCGCGGGCGCCACGTCCACCAGGTCTACCCGGTCGGGCGGGGTGAGCAGGAACTCGTCCCCGCGCCGGGCCGATACGCGCGGGTTCAGGAAGCGGCCTTTCTCGTCCAGTTTGGTCGTCGCCTGGGCGATGGTGTAGTGCTCTTCCTTGTCGGCGGAAAGATAGACAATTTCGCCCGTCACCCGGGGGTGAATGGGGATTTCTTCGGTCAGGTTCAGCGCGGCGATTCGCCGGGCCAGTTCCGGCGTCACCTCCACGCCGGCCTCGGCGACCACCTCGCCGGTCTCCGGGTCCACGACGCGCTCCCGCAGAATTTCGCCGACCAGGGCCTCCGCCGTCGGTGGGACGGAGCGGATGACCCTGCGGTAGGGCGTCTCAACGAAACCGAACTCGTTGACCCGGGCGAATGTCGCCAGTCGGCCAATGAGACCAATGTTGGGACCTTCCGGCGTCTCAATGGGGCAGATGCGGCCGTAGTGGGAGTGGTGGACGTCCCGGACCTCAAAGCCGGCCCGTTCCCGCCGGAGCCCTCCCGGCCCCAGGGCGGAGAGGGTCCGCTTGTGGGTCAGTTCCGCCAGCGGGTTGGTCTGGTCCATAAACTGGGACAACTGACTGGAGCCGAAGAACTCCCGGATGACGGCCACCACCGGGCGAATGTTGATCAGGGCGACGGGAGTCAGGGGCTCTGATTCGGGGTGGAGGGACATGCGCTCTTTGACCACCCGTTCCAGGCGCAGGAGGCCCACCCGCAGTTTGTTCTGGATGAGTTCGCCGACGGTCTTCACCCGCCGGTTGCCCAGGTGGTCAATGTCGTCGGCGTCCTCCACGCCGTTGTTGATGCGAATCAGGTGCTGGACAATGGAGACAATGTCCGCTTTGGTGACGGTTCGTCGTTCTTCGGGGACGCGCAGTCCCAGGCGCTGGTTCAGTTTGTAGCGGCCCACCCGCTGGAGGTCGTAGCGGCGGTCGTCAAAGAGTTGGGCGATGAGGAACTCGCGCGCGTTTTCCAGAGTGGCCAGGTCGCCCGGGCGGACCCGGCGATAAAACTCCAGGAGCGCCTCTTCGGCGATGTTCCGGTCCCCCTGGAGATTCCACTCGGGTTCCTGGCGGAAGGTGGTGAGAATCCACTGGATGTCGGGGGAGGTGTCTACGTCCCCAAAGAGTTTCAGCAGTTCCTCGTCGGTGCCCTGGGTGAGGACGGAGGAGCCGGTCCCGTCATCCACCGCCGCCAGGGCGCGCAGGAAGATGGTCAGGGGGAGGGTGCGCTTGCGGTTGAACTTGAGGGTGAGATAGCCGGTTTTGCGGCTCTCAAACTCCAGCCACGCTCCCCGGTCGGGGATCAGTTTGGCCATGCAGAGCCGTCGGCCCGTGGTGCGGTCTTCCTCCACCTCAAAGTAGACGCCCGGAGACCGGATCAACTGGCTGACGACCACCCGCTCGGTGCCGTTGATGATGAAGGTACCGTTCTCGGTCATCAGCGGGAAGTCGCCCAGGAAAATCTCGCTGCGGCTGATCTCACCCGTCTCCCGGTTCTCCAGGGCCATGTCCACATAGAGGGGCACGGAATAGGTGAGGTCTCGCTCCAGGCAATCCTCCTGGGAATGCGAGGGCTTGCCGAAGCGATACCGCAGTCCCAGTTGCTGGCTCTCGGGCTTGCGGCTGGGCAGGTGCAACCGGAGATTGCCCGTATAACTCTCTATGGGCGAAATCTCGGTGAACAGGTCCAGGAGGCCCTCCTGCTGAAACCACTCGTAGGATTTCAGTTGCACCTCAATCAGCGCCGGCAGGCTGAGCGAACTGACCGCTCGGGCGTATGATTTCTTCTGATTCGTATTCCAGATGCTCATTCCGCTCCCCCTGTAGAGATAACCCGTGAACCTATAGTATAGCACCAAAGGGCGAATTTGTCAAAAGTGACGCTGAGGTGGGTGTGTCCCAACGTTGTAGGACAACTGCTCGCAGTTGTCCTACAAAGCGGCCAGGCCCGACGAAATTGGGACACACCCGCTGAGGTCGGACATAAGTTGGGACAGGGGCATCTGTAAGGGTTCCCCGGCCCTTCTCCAGCGGCTTCGCCTTTACCCCTTCACAAGTGCAGGTTTTGCATCGCCCTTGTGCGGAGTAGGTGGGGACCACTTTTGCCCTTCACCCCCTTTGGTTCCCGGAAGGAGAGAGGGCAAGAGGGGTGAGGTGAGGACCATGGCCCGCTGCGCGGCGAACCGCTTGCGGCGTGGCCAAGCCCCCGACCCCGAGGAGGCTTCTCATCCCTTGGGGCGAGAGCCAGCATTTCACGCCTTTGAGAAAACGCTCATCCGGAGAGTGGCCCGGAAGGCCGAGGGGTGAGAAAGCAGATGTCCCAACTTACATCTGAACCTCATTGAACAAGAAGCAGGAAGGGGAAAGAAAAAACTGGTGAGCGAAGAGATGAGATAGCCCAGGCTCTCTGGTATCCGCGTGGGGAGAAAATGTACTGCCTACAAGAGACAGGGGATATGGCGGCCATGGCTCTGCCATGGCCGCCAATTCTCCCGGGCTACCCTCGCCCCAGAATGGCGTCAATCTCCCGCATCTGCTGGGGTGTCAACGGACCGAACCGCATGGCGGCGGCATTCTCCTGGACCTGCGCGACGGTGCGGAAGCCCGGGATGGGGATGTTCTGCGGGCTGCGTGCCCAGAGCCAGGCCAATGCCCCCTGCGCCAGGGTCCGTCCTCCGCTGGTCAGGATTTCCCGCACCGCCTCCACTTTCGCCAGCCACTCCGGGTTGGGCCGACCGTCCCGGAAATACCGCATCCACTCCGGGCTTTTCTCGCCGCGCACGTCGTCCGCTGAGACGCGCGTCTGCAGGGTGTACTTGCCCGTCAGCAGGCCCATCGCCAGCGGGCCCCGGTTGATGGCGGCCAGGTTGTACTTCTCGCAGATGGCGATGACGGCCGGGTTGTCGTCCAGCACGTTCAATTGAAACTGGATGGCTGTGCAGTGCGGCCCTTGGGCGAAGACTTCCGCCCGGTCTGGGAAGTCGGTACTCCAGCCGTAGAAGCGAATCTTGCCTTCTTTGACCAGTTCCTCCAGTGTCTCGCGCACCGGTTCGGCCTGATCGGCCGGATAACCGTTGTCGTGGAACTGGTAGAGGTCAATGTAGTCGGTGTTCAGGCGGCGCAACGAGTCCTCACAGGCGCGCCGGATGCCCTCCGGAGAGGCATCCGCACCGATGACCTGGCGGGTCTCTTCGTCAAAGACGGCGTTGAATTTGGTGGCGATGACCACCTGGGATCGGCGACCCGCCAGGGCCCGCCCCAGAATCCGCTCGCTGTGGCCGGCACCGTAGACGTTGGCCGTGTCAAAGAAATTGATGCCCAGGTCCAGGGCTGCGTGAATGGCGCGGATGGACTCGTTATCATCCACCTCGCCCCAGCCCAGGGGCGTCTCACCAGCCCAGAACGGGCCGCCGATGGCCCAGCACCCCAGCCCCAGGGCGCTCACTTCAATGCCTGAACGTCCCAATGTGCGTTTCATCTCTCACTTCCTCCACCGATAGTCGTTCTGCAGGGCCTGCCGGAAGTCCTCCTGAATCTGGTCCTTCGTCCGAATCTCCCACTCGTCCCCCTGCCAGCGGTAGAGGAGCAGGCAGTGAATCTGCTGCGCGTGGGGCGTGCTGTTCCAGCGGTGAATCTCCTCGTACGCCGCCCGCACCCAGCCGATGTTGCGGTTGATCCACCCGTTGGGCCCCGTCCCGTCCGGGTTCACCGTCCAGTGGTTCGTCTCGGTGATGTAGACGGGTTTATCCCGCCATTTTGGGGGGATGGCCTCAATGAACGGACGGTAGGCCTGGAAGTCGTAGTAGTGCTCGTGCTCCGTGCCGGGGACCAGAGGCCAGTCGGTGAAGACCCGCAGGTGGGTAATGTAGTCCACCACCGGACCGTGGGTGTAGGTGTGGAGCGCGAAGCCGTCCAGGGCCTCAATCCCGTCCAGCATCTCCTTGAAGTACGTCAGCGGGCGGTATCGGATGCCGCCCAGACGGACCCAGGGGGTGGTGTTGTACGGGTCCACCGCCCCCGGCACAACGGTGGCGTTGGGCAGGACCGCCTTGATGGCCCGGTAGGCCAGGTTGAAGGCCCGCGCGTAGAGTTGCGGGGTGATGTGCTCCCGGGGGTCCGCCAGCCCGCCGGGGTGCTCCCGGACGTTGTTCTGCTCGTTGCCGATGATGATGATCCAGGTGTAGTAGGACGGCGGGACCTCCGGACGCTTCAGGTAGAGTTCGGCCCAGCGCGCGCAGGTGGCCGCGAAGGCCCCGTAGTACTGGGATTCGGGCAACGTCCCCGCCGGTTCGTAGCCGTGGTTGAGGCGGATGACCACGCCGAAGCCGTTGCGGGCCCAGTCCCAGAGTTTCTGCCGCAGGGCCTCGTTGGGCCGCAGGTTCTCCGGATGACACCCGATGGATTCGGTGAAGAGCACCCAGCCCCGACGGCCCGTCCCCTGGAACAGGTGACGGAAGTCCTCCGTCTCGTCGGCGCCGGCGCCGTGGATGCCGAAAATCCAGGCGCACTCGCCGAAGGGCAGGGGCGCGTCCTCCACCGGACGGCGATTGTCCGGGGGGACGTCGGCGGCCAGGTACCAGGCGGCGGCGTACCCCTCGTGCAGACTGGGCGTGCGCACCTGAATCCACTGCCCCTGCTGCCCGACCTTCGCCAGGGCCTGCTGGGGGTCCTCCCGAATTTCCAGGATGGTCCCGTCGGGGACGCGCCAGACGGTGGGGGAATCGGTCCCTGGGCCCCGGCGGATGTTCAGATAGCCGACCTGGGGGCTCTGGACGCGCAGGAGAGTGGGCAGGGGAGGAGCCTCCGCGACCGGCGGGTGGTCGGTGACGTACCAGGCGGCGACCCACCCCTCCGGCCCGTCGGGCTCCAACTGGACGTTGAGCCACCCGTAGGTGCCCAGTTTCTTCCGGGCCAGGGCGGGGTCCTCTATGACCTTCAGGCGCGCGCCGGGGTAGAGCCGTCCGATGAGCGTATCCGGGCGCACGACGGGCTGGCTGCGGTAGTTGACCTCCTGCGTCGTCCAGACGTAGGTCAGGTGTCCCGGCGGGGCAGGCGGCGGAGCAGGAAGCGTTGGGGGCACGCCGGGGTCGGTCATCGCGAAGGAGGGGGTGTCGTCGGCCCGCCACTCCGGGAGCCAGCCCAGCGCGCCGTCGGCGGTGCGGACCTGGAGCCAGCGGCGGCCGTCGGGCCCGCGCCGCCAGGCCACTCCCTCGGCGGTGGCCCGGTAGATGAGGGCCCGTACCCGGCTGGCGGCGAAGTCCGGCGCGGCGTAGAGGACGGCCCCCTCCAGCGGGGTCACCCACACGCTGGCCGGGATGGGCATCTCCACCGGCCCCTCCGCCGGGGCGAAGTCCCGGATCAGGGGGACCAGGGCGTCGGGGATGGCGCGGGCGGTGTAGAAACTGACGAAGGTCGGCCCGTTCGCGGCCACCCGGTCCAGCCAGACCCGGAACTCCTCCGGCGACATGGGCGCGCTGCCGTACTCGTCGTGATAGGGGCCCAGGACGGGGTAGAGGGGCGGGCGGAAGCCCCACTTGAGGCACCAGTCTTCGTAGTGGCCGTAGGTCCACTCGTCTATCACCCGGCGGGCCTGGACGTCCCAGGGGGTTGGGTTGCCCGGGGCGAAGAAGGAACCGTAGGCCATGGGCATCAGGCCGCCCTTGCAGATCTGGAGCATTTCCGTGTACGGCAGGTCCGTGTGGGCGGAGATGTTGGGGAAGGAGCAGAGGAAGAGCGCCTCCGGATGGACGTCGGTCCTCTGGAGCGCACGGACCAGTTTCCGCGCCGCCTCAAACTTCCGGCTGCAGGGGACCTCCATGTCAAACACGAAGCCCTGGTAACCGTCCCGGAAGGCCTGCAGGACGACCTGGGCCTCCCGTTCCGGGTCGTCCAGGGTGAGCCAGGTCCAGGCGAAGGGGACCAGGCCGGCCTCGGTGATGCGGCGGGCCGCCGGGAGGGAGTCGTCATAATAAGCGCCCGCCTGCCCGACCTTGTAGAAGATGTGCGTAGCGCCGGTCTGCCGGGCGATTCCAATCGCCCGGCCCAGTTCGTCGCCGGCCCGCACCCAGGCCCAGATGCCCTTGCCACGCAGCGGTGAACCGCTCATCGGTGCCTCCTATGTCAGTCTTGTAATCGCAGAGAACGCGGGAGACGCAGAGAAAGGGTGAGTTTTCGTCATTACCTACCACAAAGGGCACAAAGGACTCACAAAGGACACAAAGGAGCAATAAAATCCTTCGTGCCCTTTGTGGAGCCTTTGTGTCCTTCGTGGTTTTTACAGAACGGCTCTCCGGCAGGAAGTTACGAGTTTTGTACAAACTCTTTGAAGTCGGGGCTCAGCACCATATTTCCAGCGGTGGTACTCCCGGCGGATTTCTTCCAGTGCGGCCAGACGGGCCAGAGGCGGCTGGGCCCGCCAGTAGGCGGCGTCGCTCCGACGCTCCCCCCGTTTCACGCGCGTGACCACTCGTGCAATCCCGGCCATAGGCTGACCGCTACGGCGTTCCCGGCAGGTTGTGCTGGGCGTAGTCCCCCTCAAACTCGGTGGGGATGGTGCGCAGAATCTCCACCCAGCGGATGATGCGGTTGGCGCCCTGCAGGAGTTGCATGAAGGGCCCCTGGGTCTTCAGTTTGCGGGAAGCGATGGCCTGGGTGGCCCCCAGTTTCCCCCGCAGGATGTCCACCCAGACGCCGTAGGGGGCGGTGAGGGTGAAGTCGGTGGGGCGCTTCCCCACCCAGACCTCGCCGATTTTCCCGTCCACGTTGGTGAAGCCGATGACCGTGGTCTCGTTGACCCCTTTGGCCGGCTCCGCCTCCAGCACCAGCGTGTAGGACGCGTTGTGGCCTTTGGCCAGTTCCAGGTACTTGGGGTCGGCGTTGGATCGCCGCCGGACCTCTTCCAGGTATTCCAGAGAGGCGAGTTTCATGGGAACCTCCTTTCAGGTCGCAGGGTCGCAGGTCGCAGGGTCGCAGGTCGCAAGTCGCAGGGCTAAGAAGTGTCACCTGCTATCATTTCCGCAGGCCTCGGGCCATATCTCTCATTTTTCTCCGCACCCAATCCAGTACATACCTCAGGGCTTCTTCCGGCACTTCGGGTATAAAACTGCAGCGATTCCATAGCTCTCCTCCAACACTACTTCCTGCTGTTATAGCGCCGGCTGTGCAACCCGTGCAGGCTAACAGCCTGCGCTACATGTATTACGCTCTGTGCCCGACTCATTGGAGGAGAGCCTCCGCTTCTGGGTTATGTTTCGGAAAACGCCAGCGTCAAGGTTCCTGCCTGTTCTTCCAGGAGTTTCAAATCATCCTCCAGATTGGTCAACTCTATATAATCTTCCCACGTCGGATGTTCGGGAAGTGTTCCGGCCTCAATGCGCTCCCGAAGTTCCGCTGCTGAGCGGACATCATATCGGGAGAGGAGTTCAAACCGCTCCGCCATCAGTAACCGTTTCCGGGCCTGCAGAAACGAGAGCAAACTTTCACGAATGAGTACATCTTCGGGAATCCCCAGCCGATCTGCAACGGTTTGGAGGACTGCCCCCTTCTCCATTCTGGCCTCCTACGATATTCGCACCAGCACCTTCACCGCGCCGGAGCCAGGGGCGCTCAGGCGGGTGAACCACTCCGCGACTCTCTCATCCAGCGGAATCTCGTGGCTCACCAGCGCCTCCATGTCCACCCGGCCCTGGGCAATGAGGTCTATCGCCGCCGGGAACTCCGCCCATCCCGCCAGACTCCCCTCAATGGAGAGTTCCCCCATCACCACACTGAAGAAGTCCGCCTCCACGGGCTGGAGGGGCAGCCCCAGCAGGAAAATCTGCCCGCCTTTGCGGACCAGGGAGACCGCCTCGGCGAACGGTTCCGGCGCGCCGGTGCAGATGAAAATGACGTCCGGCCCCAGCCCGTCCGTCAGTTCGGAGAGGGAGACGCTGAGGTTGTCCCGTACCGGGTCCAGGACGGTGGTGGCGCCCAGGCGGGCCGCCAGCGCGGCGCGGGTGGGGTCCACCTCGGTGACGATGACGGAGCGCGCGCCGGCCAGCCGCACACACTGCAGGGTGAGCAGGCCGATGGGACCGGCCCCCATCACCACTGCCCGGTCCCCCGGTTTGAGGCGGGAGCGACGGACGCCGTGGAGGGCCACCGTCAGCGGCTCCACCAGCGCCCCCTGCCGCATGCTCACCCCCTCCGGCAGGCGGTGCAGCCCGACCGCCGGGGCCTTCACGTACTCTGCCATCCCCCCGTCATGGGTGACCCCGATCATGTAGATGCTCTCGCAGGCCTCCATGTGCCCTGTTCGGCAGGCCCGGCACTGCCCGCAGGGGATCAGGTCGCCCACGACGACCCGGTCGCCGGCCCGCCAGCCGGTGACCCCGGGCCCCGTCTCCACAATCGTCCCGGCGAACTCATGGCCGATGATCAGGCCGGGCTCGTACATGCCGGTCTGGAAGGCCTCCAGGTCGGAGCCGCAGATGCCGCAGTAGGCAACCCGGATCAGCACCTCCCCCGGCCCCACCTCCGGCACCGGGACATCGGTCACCTCTATCTGTCCAATACCCCGAAAGACGGCCGCTTTCATGCTCTCCTCCGCTCGCATCCTGCATCTTGCATCTTGCATCCTGCATCCTGCATCCTACTCCCTTTTCGCCACCCGCGCGCCCAGTTTCTCCACCGCCGCCTGTACCAGTCCGTCATCCGCAGGGGGTGAGGGCGGAGGAGACGGGGGGGCAGGCGGAGGGGTCCGGGGCTGGGAAGGCGAGGCGCGGGCCGCCACCGGGCGCGAGGGGGACCTGCCGCTGGAACCCGCCAGCAGGACACAGCGCACCCGCACCGGTCGGCCCAGCAGTTGGGTCAGCGCATCCTCCACCGCGCGCCGGTTGGCCTCCTCGTCCACTTTGTCCCGATGAAAGGGGTAAGCAAAGCCAATCAGCAGCGCTCCCCTCTCCACACCGATCGGCTTCCCGGAACGCATCAATGCCTCCAGGGAGTGGTTGACGGAGCGCAGGATGCGCAGCAGGTCGTTCCACCGCTGGGTCACCTCCTCCAGCGAGAATTCCGCTATTGGCTCTGGAGGGGACGGTTCCCGGACCGGCGGGGATGCGGGGGTCGGGGTGGGAGACGCAACCGGGGACGGGCGGCCCGAGGGGGCGGCGGGACGCCCCACCGCCCGGGCCGGTGAAGGGGCCGGAGGTGGGGCCGTCGGTTCACGGCGAGGCGACGGCTCCTGCTGGCCTGTGCTGGTGGGGCTGGTCTCCTCCTCCAGGGCCGCTTCCAGGAAGGCCAGTTCCAGCGGGAGTTGCGGCTGCCAGGCCGCGCGCGCGTCCGATGCCGCCTGCCCGAAGAGGCGAACGGCGCGGGCCAACTGCCGGGGGGTGAAGCGGGCGGCCTGGCTCTGGACCGTCGGGCGAAGACTGTCGGGAATGTAAAGGGGAACGGGCGCGCCCAGGCGAATCAGCATCAGGGCCCGCAGGTGGTCGGTCATCTGGCGGGCAAACTGACGGGGGTCGGCGCCCCGGTCGGCGGCCTCGTTGATGACGCCCAGCCCCCGGGCCACGTCCCGCGCCGCCAGCGCGTCGGTGAGCGCCAGGATAGCACCCTCGTCGCCGGTGCCGAGGGCCGTCCGCACCGCCTCCACGGTGATCACCCGGTCGGTGTAGGCCGCCAGTTGGTCCAGCAGGCTCTCCGCGTCCCGCATACTGCCGGTGGCGTGGCGGGCAATCAGGCTCAGCGCGTCCTCCTCGGCCTGGATGCCCTCCTGCTGGGCCAGGTACCGGAGCCGGGCCACGATGTCCGCCAGTGGGACCCGCCGGAAGTCCAGCCGCTGGCAGCGGGAGAGGACGGTTGCCGGGATGCGGTGGGGTTCGGTGGTCGCCAGGACGAAAATAGCGTGGGACGGGGGCTCTTCCAGCGTCTTGAGGAGCGCGTTGAAGGCGGCGGTGGAGAGCATGTGGACTTCGTCAATGATATACACCTTGTACCGGGCCTCGGAGGGGCGATAGCCCACCCGCTCCCGCAGTTCCCGGACATCTTCCACACTGGTGTTGGAGGCGGCATCAATCTCTATCAGGTCCATCAGCCGCCCTTCGTTGATGGCCCGGCAGATGGCACACTGATTGCAGGGGCGATGGGCCGGTTCCGGGTCCAGGCAGTTGACGGCCTTCGCCAGCAGGCGCGCAGTGGTGGTCTTACCGGTGCCGCGCGGGCCAGCGAAGAGATAGGCGTGGTGGATGTGACCGGAGAGGATGGCGTTGCGCAGGGTCCGGACGACGTGCTCCTGCCCGACAACCTCATCAAAGGTCTGGGGACGCCATTTGCGGTAGAGTGCCTGAGCCATAGGATCACCGATTTGGCGGGCCGGCCCATCTCCTGCGGTCCGCCGGTCAGGTTCTACGGTATGCCGCCGAAGAAGAGGCGGATCATCATCAGCACCACGCTGATCACCAGAGGGAAGAGCAGGCCCATTGTCCAGTAGAAATGACTGCGCACTTCTGCCCGCAGGGCTTTCTGTCCCTCTGACAAATCGGCAATCCGCCGCTCCACTTCCGCGAAACGGTGGTCTATTTCTGCCCGCATCTCTGCGAAGCGGCGGTCCACTTCGGCAAACCGCCGGTCCACCTCGGTGAAACGCCGCTCCATCTCCGCCCGCAGCGACTGCTGGGCCTCTACCATCTCTGCGAAGCGGCGGTCCACTTCGGTGAAACGCCGCTCCATCTCCGCCCGCAGCGACTGCTGGCCCTCTGCCATCTCTGCGAAGCGGCGGTCCACTTCGGCAAACCGCCGGTCCACCTCGGTGAAACGCCGCTCCATCTCCGCCCGCAAAGACTGCTGGCCCTCTGCCATCTCCGCGAAACGGCGGTCCACTTCGGTGAAACGCCGCTCCATCTCCGCCCGCAGCGACTGCTGGCCCTCTGCCATCTCCGCCCGCAGGGCCTGATAGGCCTGGGCCATCTCCGCCCGCATCTCTGCAAACTGGCGGTCTACCCCGGCGAAGCGGAGGTCCATTTCCCGCATCACGCGGGCAATGTCCTGGCTGTTCCGCTCTATCGCCGCTTCCAGCCGGCGGAGTTCGGCTGCCAGCCGCTGATCCCGCTCATCCAGGAAACGTTCAAAGTAGGGCGGAAACTGAATCTGGACCCGCTCCAGCACTGATTCCTCTACGTCCCCCTGAGCGGTCCGATACACGGGTCTGGGCTCTCCGACTCTCGGCCCCTCGCTCATCTCTCCTCCTTGCCCTAAGTAGCACAGGATTTACCCTGTCCGCTGCAGGACAAATCTTGCGCTCCACCGGTGATGCCGCCTGTATCAGAAGGTTTACCCCTCTCGCGTCAGCCGCACCAGGACCGTCTCCCCTTTGGTGAATATCTGGTATGGCGTATCCCGGTACAGCACCGTCAACTCATCCGGGCCCAAAACCAGGGGAACTCCGCGCGCGGCTCCGACCTCGTAAATCATCGCCGTACCTGCCAGCGATAAAAGGAGCGCATCGTGAGGGTGCGGCTCCATAAAGGGCCACTCTCCCTCCCCCCGCATCACCTGGACGGCCGAATCCTCTATATGGATGACAGTCCGGGGCTGGAACGGCACCCGCAGGTTCTCCGCCACGGCGTTCAGGCTGACCCGCTGGGGCGGGCTCTCGCGCGTGCCATAGAGAAACCGGCGACCGTTCTTCCGCTCCGGCATCACCGCGCACCGGATCAGGATGACGGTGGACGGGAAGGGAGAACTGGAACGGTGAGCCAGACCTTTGTGGACGATGGACATTTCCCCCGGTCGCAGGCGCACCTCTCCCCGCTCCGTCTCCAGCAGGATGACCCCCTGGTGGACCCAGAAGAGTTCGTCCTGGTCCAGATGGCGGTGCCAGGCCAGCATCCCCTGGCAGAGATAGAGGCTCACCATCATGTCGCCGACGAGAGCCATATCTATCATCGCGAAGGGACGGTCCAGCCGGCGGGCTACATCCTTCAGGTTCAGTTTTTCCAGGGGCATCCGCGTTACTCTTTCCCGCCTCCCTCCGGCGTGACACCCAGGATACCCGCCAGCCCACGCAGGAACTCCACCGGTACGGGGAAGATAATGGTGGAATTCTTCTCCGTAGCGATTTCGGTGAGGGTCTGGAGATAGCGGAGTTGGATGGCAGCGGGCACCCGTCCGATGGTCTCGGCGGCCTGGGCCAGGGTCTGGGCGGCCTGATATTCACCTTCGGCGTGGATAATCTTCGCCCGCTTCTCCCGCTCCGCCTCCGCCTGCCGGGCCATCGCCCGCTGCATCGTCGCCGGGAGTTCCACGTCTTTGATCTCCACGATGCTCACCTTGACACCCCAGGGCTCGGTCTGCTCGTCAATAATCTGCTGCAACTTGGTGTTGATCCGTTCCCGGTGGGCCAGCAGTTCGTCCAGTTCCGATTGCCCGATGACGTTCCGCAGCGTGGTCTGGGCAATCTGCCAGGTGGCCCGCTTGTAGTCCTCCACCTGGACGATGGCGCTGGTCGGCTCCACGACGCGGAAATAGGCCACCGCGTTCACCTTGACGGTGACGTTATCCCGGGTGATACACTCCTGCGCCGGGACATCCAGCGTCACCACCCGCAGGTCCACCTTGACCATCCGGTCAATGAAGGGGATGATGAAGAACAGGCCCGGCCCCTTGGCGCCGATCAGCCGCCCCAGGCGGAAGATGACGCCCCGCTCGTATTCCTGGACGATTTTGATGGCGGCACTGGCAATCACGATGAGGAAGAGAACAGCGGCGGCAACCATGCACCCCAAAGTCGTCAACACACTTCCCATGACACCCTCCTTTTCTTGCGGACTTGTGGGGAAACAGTGAAGATGCTCTTTGATTATACACCAGGAAGAGAGGAGCGCAAATGCATTTGACTTTCCCCAATGACGTGATAAAATATCTATACGATTTCTGGCTACCTGTCCGCAGAGCGCGCTGGATAAACCGTTCCCACGGCCGGTTTCAGAGAAAGGAGGCACGGGAAAGTACGGGACTCCGCGATGCTGGGTACGGCCCACTTCCCCGGCATCGCCCGCGCGGCGGTGAGAGCGTTGGCGAGGCCGGGTTTTTTGTGGACGGGTACCGGGTTTGAGGAGAGAGACGATGGCGTTGGAGTTAAACGAATCATCATCCGCCCAGCCGGAGACGGCTGTGGACATGGAAAGTCTGCTCCAGGGGCAGGAAGGATACGTCGCCCGCCCGGGAGAAATCCGCAAGGGACGCGTCATCCAGGTCACCGAGGACGGTGCCCTGGTGGACGTCGGCCTCAAGCGGGAGGGGTTTGTCCCTGCCAGCGACCTGCGCCAGGTGCGCAAGGAAATGGGCGAAATCCACGAGGGCGACGAAGTCTTCGTCAAACTCCTGGAGAGCGAGGGCGAGGGGTACATTAAGGCCTCCATCTACCAGGCCCGCCTGGAGGAGGATTGGATTCGGGCCGAGGAGATGTTGAAGAGCGGCGCCCTTTACGAAGGGCGTATCTCCTCGTACAATCGGGGTGGGTTGACCGTTCCGTTCGGCCGCATCCGGGGCTTCATCCCGGTCTCCCAGGTAGTGGGCATCCCGCGCGGCCTGAAGGAGGCGGAGCGGCGCCAGCGGCTGGCCGCGATGGTCGGGCAGACCGTCGGCCTGCGGGTGGTGGACGTCAACCGGGAGGAGAAGCGGCTCATCTTCTCCCAGCGGCGGGCCCACCGGGCCTGGCAGCGCATCCTCCGCAAGCGACTACTGGACAGCCTGGAGGTCGGGCAGCGCCGCCGGGGGAAGGTCTCCAGCATCACCGACTTCGGCGTGTTCGTGGACCTGGGCCACGGCGTGGAGGGGATGGTCCACGTCTCCGAACTCTCATGGCAGCGGGTGGAGGACCCCCATCAGGTCGTGCGGGTGGGGGATGAGGTGGAGGTCGTCGTCCTGGAGGTCAACCGGTCCAAAGAGCGCATCGGCCTCAGCATCAAGCAGACCCAGGAGGACCCCTGGACCCGGGTGGGAGAGAAGTACCGCGAGAACCAGTTGGTGGAAGGGCAGGTCACGCGCGTCACCGACATCGGCGCCTTTGTGGAACTGGAGCCGGGGGTGGAGGGGCTGCTGCACGCCAGCGAACTGATCGGCGCCCCGGACGTGACCCCGCAGCAGGTGCTGAAGCCGGGCGAGACCATCCTGCTGAAGATTCTGGAGGTCAGCCCGTCCCGCCGCCGCATCCGCCTGAGCGCCCGGCGGGTGCGCCGGGACGAATGGGAACGGTGGGCCGCCGAGAAGGCCGCCCGTGAGCGCGCGGCGGAACCGGCCCCCGGGGCTGAGGCAACCGCAGAGACCCCCGAAGGGGAGGAGATCACTGCCCCCGAGGAAGCCGAGAGCGAGCCCGCCGCCGTCCCCGAGCCGGCATAAACCACGAAGGATTCCCTTTCGCCTCTTTCGTGCCTTTCGCGCCTTTCGCGCCTTTCGTGTCTTTCGCGCCTTTCGCGTCTTTCGCGTCTTTCGTCTCAGAAAAGGGTGGTCTATGGCCAAACGAGAAGACAAAGTAGAAATTGAAGGTACGGTGATAGAGACCCTGCCCGGCACCCAGTTCCGGGTGAAACTGGATACCGGCCACGAGGTCCTGGCCTACCTCTCGGGCCGGATGCGCAAATACTACATCCGCATCCTCCTGGGCGACCGGGTGCGGGTGGAACTCTCCCCGTACGACCTGACCCGGGGGCGGATTGTCTACCGGTACAAACGACCGGAGGAAGCAGAACTGGAAGGATAAACAGTACAACTTTTCTCGTGGTGCCCCCGCCATGCCGGGGGCAAGTATTCTTTACTGGCATGGCTTGCGGGGCGGCGGTCCCCGCATCCCCCTGTTGTTCCACCCCCCAGTGGAGGCGCGATGGGCGACCACATCCTCGCCATAGACGTTGGCACTCAGTCCGTTCGGGCACTTCTCTTTGACCCCCAGGGCCACCTGGTCCACAAAGTCCGCGTCCCCATAGAACCCTACGTCTCCCCTCAGCCCGGCTGGGCGGAACAGGACCCCGACTACTTCTGGGAGAACCTCTGCGCGGCCTGCCGCCGCCTCTGGCAGGAGGCACCCGTCCCCAAAGACGCGGTGGCGGGCGTGGCGCTGACGACCCAGCGGGCGACCATGGTCAACGTGGACCGGGACGGCCGCCCCCTGCGCCCGGCCATCGTCTGGCTGGACGCGCGCCGTACGGAGGGACAGAAGCCCATCGGCGGACTCTGGGGCCTGGCCTTCCGCCTGGTCGGCCTGACCGACACCGTCGCCTACCTGCAGGCGGAGGCGGAGGCGAACTGGCTCCGCACCTACCAGCCCGAAATCTGGCGGAACACCCACAAGTACCTCTTCCTTTCCGGTTACCTGACCTACCGCCTGGTCGGCCGTTTCGTGGACTCGGTGGGCTGCCAGGTCGGGTACATCCCCTTTGACTACAAACGGCTCACCTGGGCCCGGAAGTGGGACTGGAAATGGCGGGTGGTGCCGATGGACGAGCGGATGCTGCCGGACCTGATCCCGCCGGCCCAGGAGTTAGGGCGCATCACCCCGCAGGCCGCCGAAGCGACGGGCATCCCGGTCGGGCTTCCCCTCATCGCCGCCGCCGCCGACAAGGCCTGCGAAGTGCTGGGGGCAGGGGCGCTGGAGCCGGAGGTCGCCTGCCTCTCCTACGGCACGACGGCGACGGTCAACACCACCAGCCGCCGCTACGTGGAGGTCATCCCCCTCATCCCGCCCTATCCCAGCGCGGTCCCCGGCGCCTACAACCTGGAGGTGCAGATTTACCGGGGCTACTGGATGGTCAGTTGGTTCCGGCGGGAGTTCGGCCTGCGGGAGGAGCAAATGGCGCGCGAGCGGGGATGTGCCCCGGAGGATTTGTTTGACGAACTGGTGGAGGCGGTGCCGCCCGGCTCTATGGGCCTGATGCTTCAGCCATACTGGTCGCCGGGGCTGCGCCGCCCCGGACCGGAGGCGAAGGGTGCCATCATCGGCTTCGGCGACGTCCACACCCGGGCCCACATCTACCGGGCCATTCTGGAGGGACTGGCCTATGCCCTGCGGGAGGGGCTGGAGTGGACCCAGCGGCGGCTGGGCGTGCGGACGCGGGAAATACGGGTCTCCGGCGGCGGGTCGCAATCGGATGCGGCGATGCAGATTACGGCGGACATTTTCAACCTGCCCGCCTCCCGCCCCCACATCTACGAGACGGCGGGCCTGGGCGCGGCCATAGATGCCGCCGTCGGCCTGGGGCTCCACCCCGATTTTGGGACCGCCGTCGCCGAAATGACGCGCGTCAGCCAGACCTTCTACCCCCGTCCGGAGACGCAGGAGATATACCAGGCGCTGTACGAACGGGTGTACCGCCGGATGTACCGGCAGTTGCGGCCCCTCTACGAGGAAATCCGCCGCATCACCGGCTACCCGCCGCGGTAGGAACTCACACAAAGACACAAAGACACAGAGAAAGAACATATAAGAAAAAATCTTTGTGTCTTCGTGTCTTTGTGTGAGAATAATTTCACGAGGTTGAACGACCTGTGAATGAGAATGAGATCGGGAAGATTATTGTAGACCGTGCTGTCCGCCTCCACATGGCGCTTGGCCCCGGCCTGCTGGAAAGCGTCTACGAGGTCCTGCTGGCCTATCAACTGCAACAGGCGGGGCTGAAGGTCAGGCGGCAGGTCGCAATACCGATAGAGTTTGAGGGCGTCCGGTTTGATGAGGGGTTTCGGGCGGACCTGGTGGTGGAAGACAAAGTGATTGTGGAATTGAAATCGGTGGAGGCGATCACCAGCGCGCACCAGAAGCAGGTCCTCACTTACCTCAGGCTGACGGGCATGAAACTGGGCTATCTGCTCAACTTCGGCGCCGCGACGATGAAAGACGGCATCTACCGCATCATCAACGGCAAAATAGAATAAATCTCACACAGAGACACAAAGAACACGGAGAATAAGAATAAAAGAATTAGAAATCTTTGTGCCTTTGTGTGAGAAAAGAGAATAAACCTCACACAAAGACACAAAGAACACGAAGAATAGAAGAAAAAAGAATAAGAAAACCTTTGTGCCTTTGTGTCTCTGTGTGAGAAATAAAAGAAAACCTTTGTGCCTTTGTGTCTCTGTGTGACGAATATAAAGAAAATCTTTGTGCCTTTGTGTCTCTGTGTGAGGAAACATCATGGAACTTGGCCTGGTCCGTCAGGTAGAGATTCGGGATGAACTCCAGCGGGCATACCTGGACTACGCGATGAGCGTCATCGTGGCGCGGGCACTGCCCGACGTCCGGGACGGCCTCAAGCCGGTCCAGCGGCGCATCCTCTACGCCATGCACGAACTGGGCCTGCACCCCGGCGCCCCCTACAAAAAGTCCGCCCGCATCGTCGGCGAAGTCCTGGGCAAGTACCACCCCCACGGCGACGCCGCCGTCTACGAGGCCATGGCCCGTATGGCCCAGGACTTCTCCCTGCGCTACCCGCTGGTGGACGGACAGGGCAACTTCGGCTCGGTGGACGGCGACAGCCCGGCCGCGATGCGCTACACCGAGGCCCGCCTGGCCCCTATCGCCGCCGAGATGCTGGCCGACATCCAGAAAGAGACCGTGGACTTCGTCCCCAACTTTGACGACACCCTCCGGGAACCGGCCATCCTTCCGGCGGCCATCCCCAACCTGCTGGTGAACGGCTCCTCGGGCATCGCCGTCGGCATGGCCACCTCTATCCCGCCCCACAACCTGAGCGAGGTCTGCGACGCCCTCATCTATCTGCTGGACAACTGGAAACATCTGGACGACATCGGTGTGGAGGACCTGCTCCGCTTCGTCCAGGGCCCCGACTTTCCCACCGGCGGCGTCGTCTACCGGGAGACGGCGGAAGGGGAGGACGCGCTGGCGGCGGCCTACGGCACCGGCCGGGGACGCATCACCGTCCGCGCCCGCGTGCGGCTGGAAATGGACCGCGCCCGTCAACGGCTGGTCGTCACCGAAATCCCCTACCAGGTCAACAAGAGCAGTCTGGTGGAGCGCATCGCCGAACTGGCCCGGGAAGGCCGCCTGGAAGGCGTCACCGACCTGCGGGATGAATCCGACCGCCAGGGCATCCGGGTGGTGATAGAACTGGCCCGGACGGCGGACCCGGAGGCGGTCCTGGCCGAACTCTTCCGAAGTACCCCCCTGGAGGCCACTTTCAGCATCATCCTGCTGGCGCTGGTGGACGGCGAACCGCGACTCCTGACGCTCAAGCGAGCCCTGCTCCTCTATCTGGAACACCGCCAGGAGATTGTCACCCGGCGCAGCCGCTACGACCTGGAGCGGGCGAAGGAACGGGCCCACATCCTGGAGGGGCTTCTGGTCGCCCTGGACAACCTGGACGAAGTGATTGACCTGATTCGCCGCTCCCGGACGGCGGAGACGGCGCGCGCCAACCTGATGCGCCGGTTCAAACTGACCGAAGTCCAGGCCCAGGCGATTCTGGACATGCCCCTCAAGCGGCTGGCCGCGCTGGAACGGCACAAACTGCAGGAGGAGTACAAGGAGAAACAGCAGCAAATCCGCTATCTGACGGCCCTGCTGAAGAGTCCGGCCAAAATCCGGGATGTCATTCGGGAGGAACTGGTCGCGCTGAAGGGGAAATACGGCGACACGCGCCGGACCGAAATCGCCGGGGCCCGGGGGAAGGTCGGGGCGGAGGAACTGGTCCCGGACGTCCCCGTGTGGGTGGCCGTGACGGAGGCGGGCCGGGTGGCCCGCGTGGCGGATGAGGGCGGGCCTCCCGCGCTCCCCGACAAACTGGACCGGGCGGCCCTGCCGGTGGCCCTGCTTCGGGCATCCACGCGGGACATCCTCTACGTCTTCTCCGCCGACGGGCACTTTGCGGCCTACCCCGTCCACCAGTTGCCGGAGGGCGCGGTCTGGGAGGGCGCCGGTCGCGCCATCGGCGACCTGGTCTCCCGGAGCGGCCCCTTCTTGGCCGTCGCCGCGCTGGCGCTCCCCCCTGCCCGGAGTGAGGCATCGGGCGAAGCGGAGGGCCGCCCCGAATACCTCTTCCTGGCCACCCGTCGCGGCATGGTCAAGCGCGTGGCGGTGGCGGATCTGCCCATGGTCGGTTTCGGGACCGTCATCGGCGTCGCGGAGGGGGACGCGGTGGTCGGCGCCGCCTGGACGACGGGCACAGACGAAGTGGTCCTGGTCACCCGCGCCGGGCAGGCCATCCGCTTCCGGGAGGAGGAAGTCCGCCCCATGGGGCTTCCGGCGGGGGGCGTCGCGGGCATTAAATTGCAAGAAGGCAAGAGGGCAAGAGTGCAAGAAGGCAAGAGTGCAGAATTGCAGGAGGAGGACTGGGTGGTGGCGCTGGTGGTGGTGCGCCCGAAGGAGGACCTGGCGGTGGTGGCGGAGGACGGGCGGGGGAAGCGGACTCCGCTCAGCGAATATCCCACCCAGGGCCGCTACGGGAAGGGGGTCATCACCGCCCGCTTCGCCGCCCCCGGGGTCGGGCTGGCGGGCACGGCCGTTGTGGGGAGTGCGGCACGGAGCGGAGCGGAGTGCCGCCTGGTCCTGCTCACCGAGGCCGGCGCGGTCCGGGTGGTGGGCACCCGTTCCATCCCCCGGCAGGACCGCCCCGCCCAGGGCCGCTCCCTCATCCCCCTGCGCAAGGGGGACCGGGTGAAACGGGTGTTGGTTATGTAAGCGATTGCGGCGGCTTCGCCGCCGCAATCGCCATTTTTATCCACACCGGAGGCTCCATGCACCGCATCTTCTACCCCCAGAGCATCGTCGTCATCGGCGTCTCGGAGAAACCCGACAACCTGGCCCGCACCATCATCCTCAACCTGCGCACCTTCGGCTACTCCGGTGCCCTCTACGCCGTGGGACGGGAGCGCGGGGAGGTCTACGGCGTCCCCATCGTCCCCTCGCTGGACGAAGTGCCCGACGGCGTGGACCTGGCGGTCATCCTGGTCCCCGCCCCCCTGGTCCCCGGCCTCATGGAGACCTGCGGGCGGAAGGGCATCCGGCGCGTGGTCATTGAGTCCGGCGGCTTTTCCGAATTTTCGGAACAGGGCCGCCAACTGGAGGAGCAACTCAAAGAGATTGCCCGCCGCTGGGGCATCCGCTTCGTCGGCCCCAACTGCATCAGCGTTGTCAACCTGGACGCCGGAGTCTGCCTGCCGTTTGCCCACATTGAGCGGGAGACGCTCCGCCTTGGCCCCGTGTCGGTGGTTGCCCAGAGCGGCGGCGTCTCCATCACCTACGCCGAGATGTTCTCCGCCGCCGGACTGGGCGTCAACAAAGTCGTCAGCATCGGCAACAAGGCGGACCTGGACGAGGCGGACTATCTGGCGTACCTGCTGGAGGACCCCGGCACCCGCATCGTCTGCCTGTACCTGGAGTCGGTGGACGACGGCCGGGGGCTGATGTCGCTGGCCCGCCGGTCCGAGAAGCCCATCATCGTCCACAAGGCGAACCGGGGGACGGCCAGCCAGAGCATCGCCCGCTCCCACACGGCGGCGCTGGCCAACGACGACCGCATCGTGGGCGCGGCGTTCCGTCAGGCGGGCATTCTGCGCGCCGACTCCTTCGGCGACGCGGTCTCCATGGCCCTGGGGCTGACGCTCCCGCCTGTCCGGGGCGACGACCTCGTCGTCATCTCCCGCTCCGGGGGGCACGCCGTCATCGCCGCCGATTTTGTGGAAAAGTACGGGTTCCGTCTGGCCCCGCTGCCGCCGCGTTTCACCGACGCGGTGCGGGCCCTCTTCCGCGCCGACGTCATCGCGCCCACCAACCCCCTGGACCTGGGGGTCATCTTTGACTTTGACCTCTATGCCCGCATCGTGGAGCAGACGCTGCGGATGCTGAAGCCGGACGCGGTCCTGCTCATCAACACCTACAGCCGCTCCGAGGCGGAGGGAGCCCACCGACTGGCGAAGCAGGTGGACGCCATTGTCCGGGAGACGGGGATGCCCGTGGCCTTCTGCGCCTACGGGGAGGGTGGCGCCGCGCACGAACTGATCGGCCAGGTCTCTATACCGGTCTTCACGGACATAGAGGGCGCGGTACGGGGCCTGGCGGCCTCGCGGGAGTGGCACCGACGCCGGGCCCGGCGTCAGGCCCTGCCGGAGGACGCGCCGACCGGCCCGCGCCGTCCCCTGCCGCTGGGGATTCTGGACGGCGCGCTGGCCCTCTGCCGGGAATACGGCATCCCGGTGGCCCCCTGGGCGGTGGCGGACGACCCCGACGGGGCGGCGGAGGCGGCGGACGGGCTGGGGTACCCGGTGGTCCTGAAGGCCCTCTCTGCTCGCGTGCTGCACAAGTCGGACGTGGGCGGGGTGGTGCTGGGGCTGAACGACGGAGCGGCAGTCCGGCGGGAGGCGGAGGCCATGCGGGCGCGGGTCCTCTCACAGGTACCGGATGCCACCGACCTGCGCTTCCTGGTCCAGCGAATGGTCAGCGGAGGCGTGGAGGTCATCCTGGGCGGCCGGCAGGACCCCAGTTTCGGGCCGGTGGTGATGTTTGGCCTGGGGGGCGTCTTTGTGGAGGTCTTCGGGGATGTGGCCTTCCGGGTCGCACCGCTGACCCGCGCCGACGCGGAGGAGATGATTGCGGAGGTGCGGGGCCGGGCCCTGCTGGAGGGAGCGCGCGGCCGTCCCCCGGCGGACCGAGAGGCGCTGATCGGGGCCGTCCTGGCCTTCTCCCGTCTGCTGGTGGAGAACCCAGACATCGCGGAGATAGAGATCAACCCGTTGCTGGCCCTGCCTGAGGGCGTCGTCGCCGTAGACGCCCGCTGGTTGTAGGCCTCACACAAAGAACACGAAGAAGAAACCTCACACAAAGACACAAAGACACGAAGAAAAATATATTTTAATCTTTGTGCCTTTGTGCCTTTGTGTCTTTGTTGAGAAAAATAACCGATGAGGAGTATCAGCGGTCTGCTGGTGCTGATGCTGTATCTGGCGGCCTGCGCCGCCCCGTCCCCGACGGCGGAGACGCCATCGCCCCCATCCCCCACCCCTCTCCCGCCCGTCGGCCGCATCCGCGCCCCCGCCGTTGCGGGCTCCTGGTACCCCGCCGACCCGACCGAACTGGCGCAGACCATAGACAAAATGCTGGAGGCGGAGGGGCCGGTGGACGGCGCACCCATTGCCCTCATCGTCCCCCACGCCGGATACGTCTTCTCCGGGCCGGTGGCGGCGGCGGGCTTCCGCCAACTGACCACCGGCCAGTACGACGTCGCCGTCATCATCGCCGCCGACCATCAGGCCCCCCTCTCCCGGCCCATCTCCGTCTGGGCGGAGGGGGCATGGGAGACCCCGCTGGGCCTGGTGCCGGTGGACGCCGACCTGGCCCGGGCCCTCATTCAGGCCAACCCCCGCATCACCTTTGACCCCGATGCCCACCAGGGGGAACACCCGATAGAGATAGAACTCCCGTTCCTGCAGCGGGTCTGTCCCCAATGCCGGATTGTCCCCATCCTGATGAGCGCCGACGATGAGGAGACGGTCCAGGCGCTGGCGGACGCGCTGCTGACGGTGCTCCCCGGGCGGAGGGCCGTCGTCATCGCATCCTCTGACCTCTCCCACTACCCTTCCCGGGAGGACGCCTGGGCGGTGGACGGGGCCACTCTGGCGGCGGTGGAGACGGGCGACCCGGCGCGGGTACGGGCGACGATGGCGGCGGCGATGCAGCGGGGCGTTCCCGGCCTGGTCACCTGTGCCTGCGGGGAGGGGCCGATTCTGGTGGCCATGCGCGTCGCGGCCGGCCTGGGGGCCGACACCGTCTCCGTCCTGCGCTACGCCAACTCCGCCGACTCCCCCTACGGCGACCCCAAGCAGGTGGTGGGCTACGGCGCGGTGATGTTCTGGCGCTACACCCCGCCCGACCTGACGCCGGCGCGGCGGGAGGCGTTGCTGGAACTGGCCCGCCGGACGCTGGACTCCTACCTGAGGGACGGTACCATCCCACCCTACGAGACCGACGACCCCCAATTGTTGCGGCGGTCGGCGGCCTTCGTCACGATTCGGGAGGACGGGGAGTTACGGGGGTGCATCGGGCATCTCCGGGCCGACCGGCCCCTCTACCGGGCCGTGCAGGAAATGGCCGTCGCCGCCGCCACCGAGGACCCCCGCTTCCCGCCCCTGACGCGGGAGGAACTGGAGCGGGTCCGGTTGGAGATTTCCGTCCTCTCCCCCTTCCGTCGCCTGACCGACCCGGCGCAGGTGGAGGTGGGCACGCACGGCCTGCTCATCATCAAGGGAGGCCAGCAGGGGCTGCTGCTCCCGCAGGTGGCGGTGGAGGAGGGGTGGGACCGGGAGGCGTTTCTGGAGGGACTGTGCCGCAAGGCCGGCCTTCCCGCCGGTTGCTGGCGGGAGGATGCCACCCTCTACGCCTTCACCGCGGTGGTGTTCGGGGAATAGGGGGGAAGAGGTAACTACCTACCCGATTGGCCTGCCGCTATGCGCTGATTGGAAATCAGCCTTCCTGGGCACGCTGTGCCGGGCGTCGGCCTGCGCCGACGCCCCTGGTCGGCGAAGGCATGCCCCTGTAGCGCAGGCCGCCAGGCCTGTATTCGCAGGCTAAAGCCTACGCTACATTATCTGCAAACGATTCAGGGTAGGTAATTACCGGCACGCAGGTAATTGCGTTTGGGCGCAGATTTGCCTGTTTCGCCAGTCAGTGCTAAAATCGTAGTGCGAGACAAGAACTGGCCGGAACGAACACATAGGCGGGGAGAGCAGAACGTACTTGTTGATACTCCAATGGTGAACAACCTGCGCCATAAAGGGTGTTTCTGGTTGTGCCAGTTCCTGTTGGGGTACCGGATGATGCGGTTGCCCCTTTCTCAACGGCTACCAGGCGCCGGGTGACCAGGGCTACCCGGCGCTTATATTTTTTCTGCCCCCTATCCCATCTCAGGAGGTGAGCCAATGAACTTCAACTTCAGTCTGGACCGGGAGATTCCGGTGTTGGACTGGACTCCATATCTGGCCAGTCGGGCCCGGACGATGAAGAGTTCGGCCATCCGGGAACTGCTGAAACTGACCGAGCAGCCGGACGTCATCTCCTTCGCCGGAGGGCTGCCAGCGCCGGAGTTCTTCCCCCTGCGGGAGATTGAGGAGGCGTGCCGCTACGTGGTCCAGAATGAGGGGGCCCGCGCGCTCCAGTACAGCAGTACGGAGGGGTACCTCCCCCTGCGGGAATGGCTGGCGACCAATATGCACAAGTACGGCGTCCCCGCCGTCCCCAACAATGTCCTCATCACCGCCGGGTCCCAGCAGGGGCTGGACCTCATTGGGAAGGTGTTCATAGAACCGGGGGACTATGTTATCACCGAACGGCCCACCTATCTGGGCGCCATCCAGGCCTGGAACGCGTACGGCGCCCGGTACCGCACCGTCTCCCTGGACGATGCGGGTATGGTGGTGGACGAAATAGAGGAGGCGTACCGGGATGTGGTGAAGGAAACGGGGCGCCCGCCCAAGTTCATCTACGTCCTCCCCAACTTCCACAACCCGGCGGGCGTCACCCTCTCCCTGGAACGGCGGGAGAAACTGGCGGAAATCGCCACGCGCCTCAATCTCCCCATCGTGGAGGACGACCCCTACGGTCAGTTGCGCTTTGAAGGGGAGGACCTGCCCCCCATCTGCACCTTCGTCCCGGAGCGCACCATCTACATGAGCACGTTCTCCAAGACCCTCACGCCGGGGCTGCGCCTGGGCTGGATTGTCTGTCCGGAGGTGCTGATGCGGCAGTTCGTCATGGCCAAACAGGGCTCCGACCTCCACACCGGCACCTTCGTCCAGTACATCGCCAACGACATCTGCCAGCGGGGTTTCCTCAAGCCGCACACGCAGCGCCTGCGGCGGGTCTACAAAGAGCGGCGGGACACGATGCTGGACGCGCTGGCGGAGTTCTGGCCCGAGGGGTGCTCGTGGACCCGTCCCCAGGGCGGGCTCTTCCTCTGGGCGCGGGTGCCGGATTCCATCCACACCACGGAGTTCCTGCGCCGCGCGCTGGAGGAGAAAGTGGCCTACGTCCCCGGGGAGAACTTCTACCCCAACGGCGACGGGGGCTTCAACGCCATGCGGCTGAACTTCTCCTTCTGCCCCCCGGAGACCATCGTAGAGGGCATCCGGCGGCTGGGCGTGGCGCTGAAGAAAGCCCTGGCGTAAAAAAGTTGTAACTGTTCAGCCTCACCCCTCCCCCAGCGGCTTCGCCGCTGCCGCCACAGGCCTCGGCCCGAAGGGCCTTCGGCCCGAGGGCGGCGGGGGTGGGGTGAGGAAGCCTGAATAGTTACAAAAAGTTTTTGTGGCGGCGGCGAAGCCGCCGCCACAAAAACCATATTCGCAGTGAGGAGAGGATGTTCTGGAAAGCGTTTCTCTCTACCTTCGGCCTGCTGGTGCTGGCGGAACTGGGGGATAAAACCCAACTGGCCGTCATCGCGCAGGTGTGTAAGTTCAACCGGCCGTGGGCCGTTTTCCTGGGAGCGACCCTGGCCCTGGCTATCGTGACCGCACTGGGTGTGGTGGTCGGGCAGGCCCTCACGACCATCGTCCCGGAGGCCATCCTGCGCAAAGTGGCCGCAGCCGCTTTCGTGGTCATGGGCGTTTTGATGTGGGTGGGAGTATTGTAGGACAACTGCGAGCAGTTGTCCTACAAAGCGGCCAGGCCCGACGAAATTGGGACACACACCCCACCCCCGGCAGGCTTCGCCGCCAGGGGCGGGGTGAGGAGACCCGAAGAATTCCGTCAAAACACGCAACTACCTGCCAGAGGCCCCCTGGATAAGCACCATAAAAGACGCCAGCACAGGCATGCCCCGGTAGCGCAGGCCGCCAGGCCTGTACGCAGGCTGACAGCCTGCGCCACGTTGTCTGCAAACCAACCGGGGAGGTATTTACCCAAACACCCTATGGAACCGAACGAGCATCCATCCTGCCGCGCGCTGGGCATAGACATCGGCGCAGCGACGGCCAAAATCGTGGCCGTGGACCGGGAGGGCCGCATGCTCTGGCACCACCTGGAACCGACGGAGGTCCGGGTGGAGGAGCAGGTGGACCGATTCCTGGCTCTGGCGCGGGAAGCCGTCGGCCCGCTGGAGGGCCTGCCCCTCGTCGCCACCGGGTACGGGCGCGGGCTGGTCCGGCAGGCCACCCGCCGGATCACCGAAATCACCTGCCACGCCCGCGGGGTCTTCCGGGAACTGGGCCACGGCGGGACCCTGGTGGACATCGGCGGGCAGGATAGCAAAGTCATCGCCATCGGCCCCCGGGGGGAGGTGCTGGACTTCGTGATGAACGACAAGTGCGCCGCCGGGACCGGCCGGTTCCTGGAGAACACCGCCCACCGGCTGGGGGTCCCGCTGGAGCGTATGGGGGAGGAGGCACTGGCAACGACCGATGAGGTCTCCATTTCCAGCACCTGCACCGTCTTCGCCGAGTCGGAGGTGGTCTCCCTCATCGCCCACGGGGTGGAGGTCGGGCCCATCCTGCGGGGGCTCCACCGCGCGCTGGTCCGCCGGGTCGTGGCGATGATCCGCACCGTGGGGCTCCGGCCCCCGCTGATGCTCTCCGGCGGCGTCGTCCGCAACCCCGCCGTTCGCCAGATGCTGGAGGAGGAGACGGGGGAACGAGTGGTCCTGCCCCGCCACCCCCAACTCATGGGCGCCTACGGCGCCGCCCTGCTGGCGCTGGAGAACGGGTAGCGCGTTTTTCCTCACACAAAGACACAAAGGCACAAAGATCGTGTCTTTGTGTCTTTGTGTGAGAATCATCCCCAACACAGGAGGTGCGATATGGAACGCCCCTGGCTCAAATTCTATGATAAAGAAGTCCCTCACCACATAGACTACCCGCGCATCCCCCTCTACCGCCTGCTGGACGACACCGCCGCTGCCACGCCCGACCGCCCCTGTACCTGCTTCTTCGGCCGCCGGGAGACCTACCGCCGCATCAAGGACTTCTCCGACCGCTTCGCCGTCGGCCTGCGCGGCCTGGGGGTCCGCAAAGGGGACCGGGTCGCGCTGCTCCTGCCCAACGCCCCCCAGTTCATCATCGCCTACTACGGCATCCTGAAGACCGGCGCGGTCGTCGTCCCCCTGAACCCCCTCTACACGGAGCGGGAACTCACGTTTCACCTGACGGACTCCGGCGCCGAGACCATCGTCACCATTCCGATGTTTATGGAGAAGGTGGCGGCGCTGGAGGGGAAGACGCCAGTGAAGCGGGTCATCTACACCCGTATGGCGGATTTTCTCCCCTTCCCGCTGAACCTGGTCCAGGGATTGCGGGAAGGGAGCGCGGCCCGCAAAGTGCTCCGGCGGCCCGGCGGCCTGCAGTGGGTCCGCTTCCGGGACCTGCTCCGGACGCCCGTCCCGGCGGACTTCCGGCCGGAACCGGTAGACCCGGACGACATGGCCGCGCTCCTCTACAGTGGGGGGACGACGGGGGTCGCCAAAGGCATCATGCTCTCCCATTTCAACTTCGTCGCCAACGCCTACCAGGTGAAGGCATGGGGCGCGCTGAGCGACGAGCAGAGAATCCTGGCCGTCCTGCCCTTCTTCCACGGCTTCGGGATGAGCGTGACGATGAACGCGCCCATCCTGGCCGGTGGCGAAATCATCATCCTGCCCCGCTTCAGCGCCCGGCAGGTCGCCCAGACCATCCACAAATACAGGCCCGACTTCTTCATCGGCGTCCCGACGATGTTCGTCGCCCTCAGCAACCTGCCCGACATTGGCAAGTACGACCTGCGCAGCGTGAAGGGCATCTTCGTGGGCGCCGCGCCGCTCACCCGCGCCATCAAGGAGGACTTTGAGTCCAAGACCGGCGGCCGGATGATTGAGGGCTACGGCCTGACGGAGGCCGTCACCGCCATCGCCGCCAACCCGTACCACGGCCTGCACAAAATCGGCAGCATCGGCATCCCCTTCCCGGACGTGGACATGAAAATCGTCAGCCTGGACGGGACGCGCGACCTGCCGCCGGGCGAGCAGGGGGAAATCGTCCTGCGCTCCCCCACGGTGATGTTGGGGTACTACAAAATGCCGGAGGAGACGGCAAAGACGATTGTGGACGGCTGGCTCTTCACCGGCGACATCGGCTACATGGACGAGGACGGCTACTTCTACATCACCGACCGGAAGAAGGACCTCATCATCGTGGGCGGGTTCAACGTCTTCCCCCGGGAGATAGACGAGTTGATCTACCAGCACCCCAAGGTGAAGGAAGGGATCACGGTCGGCGTGCCCGACCCGTACAAGGGGGAACGGATCAAGGTCTACATCGTCCTGAAGGAAGGGGAGACGGCCACCGAGGAGGAGTTCATCGCCTACTTCCGCCAGAACCTGACGCCCTACAAAGTCCCCTCGGAGGTGGAATTCCGCACCGAACTGCCCAAGAGCGCCATCGGGAAGATTCTGCGGCGACAGTTGCGGGAGGAGGAAATCCGGAGGGCCCAGCAAGGAGGTGGTCCGGGCGAAAAACCCGCCTGAACCCCGTTCAGTTTTGTAGGACAACTGCTCGCAGTTGTCCCACAATCAATGAGACCCTGGAGGATATCCGATGTCCATTTCCATCCACCACATCGCCATCGCCGTGCACGACCTGGAGGCCGCGCTGGCCTTCTACCGGGACGCGCTGGGGCTGGAGGTGACCCGGCGGCGGGAGGTGCCCGAAGAGGGTGTGGAGATCGCGTTTCTCCCCGCCGGAGAGGGGGAGATAGAACTCCTCCGCCCGCTGGACCCAGAGGGGAGCGTGGCCCGGTTTCTGGAGAAACGCGGGGAGGGACTGCACCATATCTGCCTGCGGGTGGACAACATTGAGGCCGCGATGGAGCGGTTGCGGGCGGCGGGCGCGACCCTGCTGAGTCCGGAGCCCCGCGTCGGCGCCGACGGCACTCGCTACGTCTTCATCCACCCCAAATCCGCCCACGGCGTCCTGCTGGAACTGTACGAGAAGTGAACGTTTTTCCGGCGGCGGCTTCGCCGCCGCCGGAGAAACGCCCTATGCGATACCCTGCGACATACGCAGGGGCGAGGCATGCCTCGCCTCCTAATGCGCCCTGCGACATGCTCCGTGCGACCTGCGACATGCCCCGATTGGAGGACGCCCCGTACCGGGTGCTCATCGTGCGCCTCTCCCCTCTGCGGGACGTAGACCGTTCTCTCCCGCACCGTTTTCTCTTCCACGAGGTCCACCGGGCCCTGCCCGGGGCGTACGTGGACATGGCCTTCTTCCCCCCGGGCGGGGCACAGGATTCCCGGCACCCTCTGACGGGCATCTGCTCCCGTCGCCCGGCGCGGGATTTTGACCTGATACTGGTCTCCAACGCGTACATCCTGGAACTGCTCAATCTCCCCTACCTCCTGCTCCGCTCCGGGATTCCCCTCTTCGCCGGAGAACGCGGGGAAGATGACCCGGTCGTCCTCCTGGGCGGCTCCAACGCCATGGCCGCGCAGGCCGTCATCCGGGAGGACGGCGACGCGCTGGCCGACGGCATCTTCTTCGGGGAAGGGGAGGGGCGGGTCGGGGAAATCGTCCGGGTGCTGGCGCGGAAGGACGGCGGGAGGCGGGAACGGCTGGAGGCCGCGGCCGCCACGGGCCCCGGCCTCTGGGTCGCCGGAACCCGTCGCCGGACCGTCCGGGCGGTCTGCCGGCCCCGGCCGCCGGACCTGCCCACCGTCTACCCCATCCTGAACACCCCCGAGGCCCACACCGCCTACCTCCAGATCACCTGGGGCTGTCCGGCCTTCTGCTCCTTCTGCTTTGAGGGGTACGACCGGAAGCCCTACCGGGAACTCCCGGCGAAGGACCTGCTTGCGGTGGCCCGGGAGTTAAAGCAGGCCCAGGGCGTGGAGGAAATCGGCCTCTACAGTTTCAACTTCAACACCCACGGGGAAATCTTTGACCTTCTCCTGGAACTGCACCGTCTCTTTGACCGGGTGAGCATGAAGAGTCAGCGGGCCGACATCCTCTGGCGCACCCCCGGCCTGATAGAGGCGGAACTGGCGGCGGAGAAACGGGAGTTCACCCTGGGGATTGAGGGCATCAGCGAGCGACAGCGGGCGTTCCTCCATAAGAGCCTCCCCACCGATGAGATATTTGCCCTGCTGGAGCGTCTGGTGCGGGAGCCCATCCGCCGCATCAAACTCTTCTACATCCTCACCGGCTACGAGACGGAGGACGACCTGACCGAGTTCCGGGCCTTCGTCCGCTGGCTCCGGGAGGCGCGGGACGCTTCCCCCTCCCACCCCCGGGTCATCTTCAGCGTCGGGCCGCTGGTACGGATGCCCTTCACTCCCCTGCGGTACGACCGTCTCTTTCTGGAGGAAAAGCCCTGGCGTCCGCTGGTCGGCGCGGTCAAATCCGCCTGTGAGACCAATGGCTTTGAGTTCCGCCTGGCCTTTGACTGGTCCGAATACGCCACCACCCAGGTACTGGCATTGGGGGGATACTGGCTGGTGGAGCCACTGGTGGCGCGGGCGCAGGAGGGGGATTTCTACGACGGCCGCCTGCCCCGCGGGTACTGGGAGGCCCTGCGGGCCTGGATGGAGCGGACGGGCCGCTGGGACGACGCGTTCCTGGGCGAGAAAGGCCCCGATTACCCCTTCCCGCTGGAGTTCGTCCAGACCGACATCCCGGCGGATTTTCTGTACCGGCAGTACCAGGCCGCGCGCGCCGGCCTGGACCGGGGCTACTGCCTGGGGGATGCGGCGGGGCCGGGGCGCTGCCAGGGATGCGGCGCCTGCCCGGACGATGAGCACCGGCGGGCCATCCTGCACCACCGCATCCGCGTCCCCGAACTGGGGCCGTATCTGGCCCAACTGCGGGAGGTCGTGGGCCGCAAACGGCGCCTCCGCCCCGTCTACTACCGCATCCGCACCGACGCCGCCCTCTCCGGCGTCCACCCCGCTTTTCTCAACGCCTTCGTCTTCCGGCAACTCCTGGCCTGCGCGCCGGAACTGACGGACAACCTGCTCAGCGTGCGGGAGGCACTGTTCACCATCCCGCCCAACGACCGCCGTTTCCCCGCCCTGGGTGGGGAGACGGTCTTCGCCCTCCGGGCCTGGGACGCCGACGCGCTGCGGAGCGTGCTGGCCCCTCTATCGCGTGCAGCGCCGGATTTATCCCGCCCTGTAGCGCAGGATTTATCCCGCTCTGTAGTGCAGGATTTATCCTGCTCCGATTTATCCTGCCCTGGACAGGATGAATCCTGTGCTACAAATGCAGCGCAGGATTTATCCTGCCCTGGGCGCATAGAAGTGCTGGGGCCGGTGGACGAATTCACCCCCGGCGCGTTTGCGAAGGCCCACCTGGCCCTTTCCCTCCCGCTCCTCCTTCCGGCCGCGCGGGCCGCCATAGAGGGGTACCTGCGCGGGGCCTACGTCCCCTTCTCTCTGCGGCGGGAGGGGGAAGGATACACCATAGACGTCCCACCGCGCGGGGTGAAGAAGAAGGTGGTGTTTGGGGGCCGTCTGGAGAGTCTTCTGGGGGAGACGGTCCTCTCGCTGGAGGTGGGGCCGAAGTTTGACCTGCGGGCCCTGTTGCAGGCAGCGGGCGGCGACCTGCAGGCCGGGGACTGGAGGGCGGAAGTGATCCGGGTGGAGACCCCGGGTGATCAGGCCACATTCCACAGGGGAACTCTTTGCTCCAAAGTGACGTCATAAGAGTTAGCCAGTGCGACTCCAGCCGTTGGGAGCAGACGTCATGAAGGATGCAATCAGTAAGATAGGCCAGGACCCGCAATCCCGGACGACCCTGATCGCGATTCTGGGCATCTGTTTGATGCTGATGGCCCTGTGCCTGTTCGGCATCTCCATCCTGACCCCCCGATTTGTGCCGCGCCCCACCGCCGCGCCGGCCCCGGTGACCCCGACTATCCGCATCGCCATAGACACCGCCATGCCCGGCCAGCCGGTCACCGTGACCGGCGAGGGCTGGAAGCCCGGAGACACTGTCTTCGTCGGAGTGGAGGGCCCCGATGGGAAGCGGTCCCCGCTGACGTCCGCCGTCGTCGGGATGGACGGCCGATTTGTGACCATTGTCGTTCTGCCCGCCGACGTCGGGGCCGGACAGCCCCGCGTGCCCGTGGTGGCCTGGTCCTCCGCGACCGGCAGCGAGGCCCGAATCCTGCTGCCGCTGGCCGCGACCCCGACCGCGCCGCCGACGCCAACCCATACGGCCACCCCTGTGGCCTCCCCTCTGCCCACCGCGACGGCGACGCCCCCTCCGACACCGACCCCCTCCCCCACCCGGCGGCCCACCGTCCCGCTCGCTGTATGGCGCGGGGAGTACTTCGCCAACATGGTGCTGATCGGCGACCCGGCACTGGTGCGGAACGACCCGGAGATCAACTTCGTATGGGGACCGGGCGCGCCGGCCCCCGAACTCCCCGCCGACAACTTCTCCGTCCGCTGGACCCGCGCCGCGACCTTTGAAGAGGGCCTCTATCGCTTCCACGCCGTAGTGGACGACGGGGTTCGCATCTACGTGGACAACGGGCTGGTGCTGGAGTCCTGGCAGGATGGCGGCCAGCGAGAAGTGACCGCAGACCGGAAAATGACCGTCGGGTCGCATGCCCTGCGCGTGGAGTACTACGAGCACGGCGGCGACGCCGTCATTCGGGTCTGGTGGGAAAAACTGACCGCCTACCCCGACTGGAAGGGCGAATACTGGTCCAACCGTACCCTGAGCGGCAGGCCTGTGCTGGTACGGAACGACGAGAACATCTCCTTCAACTGGGGAGCCGGTTCGCCCGCCGCTAACATCCCTGCCGACGGTTTCTCGGCCCGCTGGACGCGTACGTACCCCCTTGAAGGGGCAACCTATCGGTTTCACGTCATCGTGGATGACGGCGCGCGCCTGTGGGTGGACGACCAGTTAATCATAGACTCCTGGCACGACGGCAGCGCCCGCGAGATTACGGCGGACCACGCGGTGGTGCAGGGGACCCACAGTCTGCGGGTAGAGTACTACGAGAACACCGGCGAGGCGCGCATCCAGGTGTGGTGGGAAAAGGTCACTCCTTCCTTCCCACACTGGAAGGGCGAATACTGGTCCAACCCCAACCTGAGCGGCAATCCCGCGCTGGTCCGCAACGATGGGGCGCTGGACTTTGACTGGGGCGACGGTTCCCCGGCCTGGGGCCTGCCCGCAGACAACTTCTCGGCCCGCTGGACCCGTACGGTGACCTTTGACCCGGGCCGCTACCGCCTCTTCGCCCAGGCCGACGACGGGGTCCGGGTGTATGTGGACGACACGAAGGTGCTGGACGAGTGGCATCCCAGCGACGCCAGCCAGGTCTACACTGTGGACCTGTTGCTGACGGGGGCCCGCCGATTGACGGTGGAGTATTACGAAGGGACGGGCAAAGCGCGCATCAAGTTCTGGTGGCAGCGGATTGGGGACTGGCCCACGCCGACGCCAACGCCGACAGCCACGCCCACGCCTGTGCCGCCGACGGCCACGCCCACGCCCGTGCCACCGACGGCCACGCCCACGCCCGTGCCGCCGACAGCCACACCCACGCCCGTGCCGCCGACGGCCACACCCACGCCTGTGCCACCGACGGCCACGCCCACGCCCGTGCCGCCGACGGACACACCCACCAGTACTCCCGCTCCCACCCTGACGCCGACGCCAGCCGATACACTGACCCCGACACCGACCCCATAAGGCATACCGGGGCAGCGGAGGATTTCGTGACCTGAAGGCTTGCAGGAGGGACAAATGAGGCAACCCGGCACCCTCTTGCACAGCGTGGCGGGCTGGACAATTCTCCTTGTCCTGCTCCTCACCGGCTGCCACTACCCCGGCGGCCAGGATCAGAGCGCTGAGTGCTCATTACCGTAAAATCCGTGTTCATCCGCGCCCATCCGTGTACACCCGTGTCCTGTTTCGGATATAGAACTTCTGTCCCCGGTAATCCGTCTCTACCAGAAGGCCCTGGGCCATCAGCCGGGTGACCAGGCCCCAGTCCGCGCCGGCCCGGGCGAGAAAGGCCGCCATCGCGTCCTCCCGCATCGGGTGGACGGCAGTGATGGCGAGGAGGTCCGCCTCCACGTCGCCGGTGAAGGCGAAGGCATCCCCTTCGTAGCCGGTCAGCAGTTCCACCCGCTCCACCGCCTCCCGGAAGATGGCGTAGGCCCGGGTGATGGCCTCCTCCGACGGCGGGCGCACCCATCCCTCCGCCGGGGGCCGGGTCGGGATGGCGATGTAGGCCGTGGACGGGCGCAGCCGGGCCAGGAATTCGGCAACCGCCCCCACTTCGGCCTCCCCGTCGTTGAGGCCGGCGACCAGCATAGTTTCCGTCACCCGACGGCCCCGGAATTCGGCCGCGAACCGGAGGATGCCCTCCAGAACCGTCGGAAGCCGCAGGCGGCCGTGGGGACGGTTCACCCGCCGCCACACTGGCTCCCGGACGGCATCCACCTTCACCGAGACCCGGTCGGCCTGCATGAGGTCGGCCCGGACGTCCTCCCGCCACAAGAGGGAGCCATTGGTGATGACGGCGATGGGGATGCCCAGGGGCCGCAGGCGGGCAATCTCCTGCCCCAGGTTGATGTCCAGCGTCGGCTCTCCGTCCGGCACAAAAGTAATGAAATTCACCGCCTCCCCGGACGACCGGGCCTGAGCGACCCTCTCCCGGACCGCCTCCGCCACCCGGGCCGGGTCGTAGAAGGCACATCGCCGAATCCGAAGGGAAGACGTCCGCCCCACCTGGCAGTAGATGCAGGAGTAAGTGCAGACCTTAGGAGGGATGTGGTTCACGCCCAGGCTGCGGCCCAGTCGGCGGGACGGGATGGGGCCGAAGGCAATCACCCGTCACCTCCGGAAGGTGATTCCCCACCCGGCACCGGCGGGGAGGAAATCGGCGCCGAACACATCGGCGAACATCCGCCGGGCCAGGTCTCCGGTGCAGTGGCACGGCGCGACCCGCCGGACCCCCAGGGCCTGCAGTCCGCTGATGACCTCCGCAATCCGTCCCCGGTCCGCCCCGCTCAGGTGAAAGCCCCCCACCACCAGCGCCACTTTGCCCCTCCCGACCTGCCGGGCCCGGCGGACCATCTCCACGATGCCGGGGTGAGCGCATCCGGTGACCACCACCAGCCCCTCCGCCGTCTCCACGACCAGTGCCTGCTCCACAATCCCGGAGCCCACTTCGCCGGTGGTGTGGATGCCGGAGAGAACTTCCGTCGGCCCGGTCACCTCCACCAGCGCGGTGCGGGCCCGGACGCTCTCTTTGAACGAGGGGGAGAACGACGCCGGAACATAGATGGTCGGGCGGGCGCCAGCATCCAGCAGCGCCGTCAGCCCGCCGGTATGGTCGCCGTGGGCGTGAGAGAGGACGACGGCGTCTACCTCGCGCGAGTCCATACCCCCCTCCGCCAGGTTGTTCAGCAGGGTTGGCCCATCGCCGCCAGTGTCAAAGAGCACCACCCCCTTGGGCGTCTCCACCCAGCAGGCGAAGCCCCAGGCCGTCCGAAAACGCGGGTCAGAGGGGTTGTTGTCGTAGATGACGGTGAGGGTCACGGTTTCTGCCCTTTCTGTCGGCGTCGGTTGAGGGGTGAAGGTGGGGGTCGGAGAAAGCGTCGGGGTGGCCATCGGCATGGGCGACCATGTGACCGAAGGAGAGAGGATCGGCGGGCTTCCCATGCCCGGTGCCCGGCACGCGGCCAGAAGGCCGACCAGCATCAGACCGATGAGAATCGCTTTTCCATGTCGCACTCCGCTATCCCGCTTTCGCATCAGTAACCACCGCCATCCCGATGAATCCACCCCAGGGTAAGGATGACGGTCTGCGGGGAATTCCCCAGGGGAAGATCGTCGTACGCCAGATGACCGTCGCCCGCAGCCCGGCGACCGACCGCACTATCCGTTGCAGTTCCCACACGCTGTAGAAACGGGCCGCGCTGTAGACCGATGGTCGGAACAGGCCCCCTACCCGTCGCGCCAGGCCCAGAGGGCTCCAGAGGTTGAGGACGCCCAGGACGAGGCCGCGTCGGGCCACCCGCAGCGCCTCCGTCAGCGCCTCCCGCGGGCGAGTCAGGAACTCCAGGGTGGTGATCAGAACCACCAGGTCCACGGCGCCGTCGGCAAAGGGAAGACGATGGGCGTCGCCCCGGACCAGCGGGAGACCGTCCAGTGCCCGCGCCTGGGCCAGCATCGGCGCGGAGAGGTCCAGCCCCACTACCCCAAACCCCTCGTCCCGCAGCCAGCGAGTGAAGTGGCCCGTCCCGCAGCCAACTTCCAGGACGGTGCGCACTCCCGGGAAGACCCCCATCAGCCACCGGAGCAGGCTTTTCTCCTGCTGGTCAGCCTGCCGCCCCTGAGGGGTTTCGTACCACGCTTCGTAGTGGGCGGCGATCTCCTCCCCGAAGACGCCGGTTGCCATCTTACCCGCCCTCCGGTCGGGGACAGGCGTTGGAGAAGGTCACCACCATCACCGCGTCTCCCCCCTCCGTGGCCCGGTGGAAGGCCTGCTGGAGCGCGGCGAAGACGACTTCTTCCTCCCCCCAGACCAGCGTGCTCATCGGGCCCATCTCCACCTTCAGGCTGTGTTCCCGCAGGATGCGTACGGCTTCCCGAATCGTCGGCCCGATAGAGGGCTGACGCAGGGGATAGAGACTGACCTGAGCCGAAATCTGTGCCATTCTCTCCTCCTAACGGCGCCCCCGACGGCGCCAGCGCCAGCGGCGGCCCTGCCCGACAGGGGGGCGTGAGGTACTGGCTGGGATTTGTTGGGCCTGGCCGCTTTGTAGGACAATTGCTTGCAGTTGTCCCTACAGCCGCAGTGTCGCCACCAGCCGGCGCGGGAAGAGGAGCAGGTCCAGCGCGGCCAGGATGTCCGGAACGACCACGTCGGCGGCCTGCAGACAGGAGAGGGCCAGCCCCTCCGGCCCCAGCACCGCGATCCCCAGCGCGGCCCGCTCCAGCATCCGGGCATCGTTGGCCCCGTTGCCGACGGCGACCACCCGGTCGGCGCCCAGGCGCTCCACCAGCGCCGCCTTCTGCTCCGCCTCGTCCCCCGGTCCCAGGCGGTATGGGATGACCCCCAGGTCCTCCGCCACCGCTGCCAGCGTCCCCTGCGTGTCCGCGCTGACCAGGTGAACGGTGAGCAGGGGCCGCAGGCGGGCCAGGCGCTCCCGCACGCCGGGCAGGGGCACCCCGTCCAGCGCCACCGTCCCGTTCAGGTCCAGGACCAGATGCTCCAGGCGCAGGTGGTCATCGGGTGGGATGACGATTTCCAGCAAGGGCCGCTCCCTTTCGTGTATTGCCCGTCACTCCAGTGCCTCCAGGTCCACCTGTGCCCCCGCCGGGAACGGGCGGACCATCCCCGGGCCCAGCGCCTGCAACAGGAAGTGGAAGGCCGTCTCGCCGGTACAGTGGCTGGGGGAGACCCGGCGCAGCGATAGTTCCTGCAACCGCTGGCGGACCCGCTCCAGGTGGTCGGCGTCGGCGCTGATGAGATGAGTGCCGCCGAAGACGGCGACGACAGGCCGTCCGAAGACCCGCTCCACGTGGGCCAGCGTGTTCAGAAGCCCCGCGTGGCAGCAGCCGCAGAGCAGGGCCAGCCCCCGGCTCGTCTCCAGAACCAGCGACATGTCGTCCCGGTACGGGTCCATTGCCCAGCCGGCCTCGCCGCGGACGAAGTGGTAGGGACTCCGGCCCTCCGGCTCCGTCCGGTGGGTGACCTCCCCGGTGGTCCAGACGCCGGGCAAGATTTCCTGCGGCTCCGGGCTCAGGCGCAGGTCGGCCCGACGGCGAAGGTCCTCCGGCGGAATCGTCATCCCGATGGCGCGCATCCCTCCTTCCTGCGGCGGCTCCGGAGAGCGATAGACCGGCATCCCAACGGCGCGCATTTCCGCGTCCCGCCGGGAGAACCGCTCCCGCAGCACATCGGGGTGAGCGTAAATGGGCAGGCCGGGGCGCCGTTCCAGGAACGCGGCCAGGCCCCCGGTGTGGTCCCGGTGGCCGTGACTGAGGGCCAGGGCCTGGATGCTTTCCGGGTCCACCTCCGCCGCCTCCATGTTGTGCAGGAGCACCGTCCCGCTGGCGCCTGTATCAAAGAGCATGCGCCCCTCGGGCGTATCCACCAGGACGGAAAGCCCGTGCTCACCCCAGAAGGGCGTGTATTGCAGAACCGCGTTATCCACCAGACAGGTCAGTTTCATCGCTCCTCCCTGGGGAGCACCCGGATAGGGTCTCCCCGAGTGACTCGTCCGCCCTCCAGCACCCGGCAGAAGACCCCCTCCCGGGGAAGGACAGAGACACCCTGGAAGTTGTAGGTGTGGGCGGCCTCGGGCGGTTTTCCGATCTGGACCACCTCCAGCAGCGCTTCCCCCACCCGGAGACGGTCCCCCACCCGGAGGGAGAGAAGGTCCAGGCCTTCGGTGGTCAGGTTCTCGGCGAAGGAGCCGGGGACGGCGGCAATGCCGTACTTCTGGTTGGCCCGCCGGATGCTTTCCACGGCCAGCAGGCTGACCTCCCGCTCGCTCAGGCTGGCGTGGGCATCCCCCACCAGGCCGTACCCGGCCCGCAGTTCCCCCTCCCCGACGTCCACTTTCGGGTCCGTCGTGCACTGGCTCCGGCAGACGGCGATAACGCGCGGGGTCGTCATTGCGGTATTCTCCCTGTGGTGATATAATGGGGTGCCGGATGGGGACCGCGAGGGTCCCCATCCGGTCGGTGGCCGGGGCGGGTGGCAGGTTCGGGGCCGTCACCCGCCCTGGTGCTTTACCGGTCGGGCTCCCCGGCCGCCTTCTCCAGGTCGGCCAGGCGCTGGCTGACCGCCTCCAGTTGCTCCTTGAGCCACTCCGCCTCTTCCCGCAGCATCTCTACTTCCTCCTCGCGGGTGGGTGGAGCAGGCGGCCCCCACCAGGCCGGAGGGTAGCCCCAGCGGGCCCAGCGGGGCAGGCCGGTGGCGTGGTACCAGTGGCGCCAGCCGTGGCCCCATCCGCCGCAGGGCCATCGCCCGCGGCCCCACCAGCCCCGGCCCCAGAAGCCGCGCCCCGGGCCCGGATTGGCGTAGCCGGGCACGTCGTAGCCGGCGCAGTAGCCGGCCCCCCGACCGGTCATCGGGCCCATGCCCATCGGTCCGGTCCGATCTCCTGCTGGCATCTCGTTCACCTCCTTTCTTTTTAGAATATTGTTTTTATTGTGGCGGCTTCGCTACCACAAACGTCATACCTCCACGCCGAACACCGTCCGCATCAGGATGCCGATGCCGAAACTGACCGCCGCCACCGCCAGGCTCAGCCCGGCCATCTCCAGAAACCGCCGCCGGAAGGGCAGGTCGCGGGCCACGGAGATGTAGTAGGTGAAGAAGGCGATGATCAGGACTGCGACCGTCAGCGTGGCCGCCAGACAGAGGTACGGGTTCCTCAGCACCAGGTACGGCAGGATGAGGGCCAGGACGGTGAAGATGTAGGCGACGCCGGTGTAGAGGGCCGCCCGCAGCGGGTCCCGCCCGTCCCCCTCCGCCTTCGTGGAGAGGTACTCCGAGGCGGCCATAGAGAGGGCGGCGGCGATGCCCGTGATGGCGCCCGTCATCGCCACCAGGGGGGTGTTCTGCAGGGCCAGGGTCAGCCCCGCCAGCGCGCCCGTCAACTCCACCAGCGCGTCGTTCAGCCCCAGGACGATGGAGCCGGTGTACCGCAGCCGCTCCTCGTCCAACATCGCCAGCAGCGCCTGCTCGTGCGCTTTCTCATCCCGCGCGATGGCCCCGACGTCCGGGACGACCCCCTCCATCCGGGCGTAGTTGTCCTGTGCCCCCTCCTCCCCTCGCTCCATCAGTTTGACCGCGAAGGTGATGCCCAGAATCCGCCCGACCAGGGTGTAGAACCGAACCCGGAGCCAGTCGGGGCGGACTTCCTGCCCGGTGAGGCGGGCCCAGTAGCGGGAGTGGCGCAGTTCGTCCGCCGCGATGCGCTCCAGGACGGCCCGGTTCTCCGGCGACCGGACCGTCCGCGCCAGCCGGGTGTAGATGTGGTGCTCGGTCAGTTCGTCCCGCTGGTAGGCCAGGAAAGTCCGCCGGTTCTGGAGGGTGAAGGGCGACGGCTGTTCCATCGGACGTACTCCGTATTCCGTTTTGGGCTACCGGGGGAACAGGGGGACGCTTTTCGTCGCCGGGAGCCGCTGGAGCACTTTTTCGGTCAGGGCGTCCACGTCGCCGCTGGCATACTGCTCCACCCGCCCGCTGTCGCAGAGACGGGCCAGTTCGGGGTCCAGCGGCAACCGGGCCAGGACGGGGATGCCCAGCGGGATGGCCGTCTGCTGGGCCTGGCTGGGGCCGAAGACCTCAATCCGCTCCCCGCACTTCGGGCAGGTCACGTAGGCCATGTTCTCCACCAGGCCGACGATGGGCACGCTCAGGTGCTCCGCCATCCGCGCCGCCTTGCGGACCACCATCCCCGCCAGGTCCTGCGGCGAGGTGACCAGCAGGATGCCGTTGAGGGGGATGGACTGCATCACCGTCAGCGCGGCGTCGGAGGTGCCCGGCGGCAGGTCCACCACCAGTACATCCAGGTCCCCCCAGACCACGTCGCCCCAGAACTGCTGGATGGCGCCGCTGATGAGGGGGCCCCGCCAGATGACCGCCTCGTCCTCCTCGGGAAGGAGCAGGTTGATGGACATCACCCGGATGCCGGTGGCGGTCTCGGCGGGGAGAATCCCCACCGGGCCCACGGGCGGGGGCTCGTGCAGGCCGAACATCCGGGGGATGCTGGGGCCGGTAATGTCGGCGTCCAGCACGCCCACCCGCTTCCCCCGACGGCGCAGGCTCACCGCCAGGAGCGCCGCCAGTGAGGACTTGCCCACGCCGCCCTTGCCGCTCATCACCGCCAGGACCCGGTCTATGTGGTTGAGGTGGGCCGCGACGCCTGGCTCCTGTTGCCTGGGCGGCTGGACCTGAGCCCAGATGCGGGCCTTCTCCTCCTGCGTCATCTCCCGCAGCGAAATCTGGACGTCCCGCACGCCGTCCAGGGCCAGGACCGCCTTCCGGGCCTCCGCCACGATGCCCTCCCGCAGCGGGCAGGCCAGGGTGGTCAGCGCCAGGGTGAAAGAGACGACGCCGTCCTCGGCCCGCAGGTCCTGGATCATCCCCAACTCCACCACATTCCGGCGCAACTCCGGGTCCACCACCCGGCTCAGCGCGTTCAGGATTTCCCGCTCAGCAAGCATTTGGTCCTCCGATTTTGCCACGAATTCGTCATTACCTACCACAAGGGCACAAAGTACTCACGAAGGACACAAAGTTTAGCGTAATTACCTACCCTGAATCGTTTGCAGATAATGTAGCGTAGGCTTTAGCCTGCGAATACAGGCCTGGCGGCCTGCGCTACAGTGGCATGCCTTCGCCGCGTCTTTGATAGCGCTTGCCCGGGGGCTCCCTGGTAGGTAGTTACAGTTTAGCGGTTAGTGGTCAGTGGTTAGGGGTTAGGGGTTAGAAAAAAGGGCTGACCCCTGACGGCTGACCCCTGACGGCTAAAATTCTTCGTGTCCTTTGTGTGGCCTTCGTGTCCTTCGTGGTTTTACTAATTCAAACTGCGACCTGCGACATGCGCCCCTGCGACATACGACCTGCGACCCTGCTCCCTGTCAGTGCAGCCACTCCGGATGGTCCTCCAGTTTGCCCTCCAGGTAGGCCTGCACCGCGTCGTCAATCCGGGCGATGTCGGTCAGGATGGGGCGGATGCCGGCCTGACGCATACTCTCGTAGGCCCCGGCGCCCATCCCCCGGGCCAGGAGCACGTCGCAATCGGCAATGGCGGCCGCCATGCGGGCGTGGCGGCTCTGCGCGGCGGGGTCAAACCCGTGGCCGCGCGGGTCGGCGCCATGCTCGTGCCCGTAATGGGGCTCCCCGGCGAAGTGGGCATGCCCCATCTTCTCCCGGACTTCCCGGCCGGTCACCCGGCCTTCCTCCACCGTGATGACCACGTAGAACGGAGCGCGACCGAAGTGCTGGCTGATGGTCACGCCGTCGTCGGATACGGCTGCGATTTTCATGGTTCCTCCTCCATCGGATGTTTTTCTACGTGCTGATAGTAGGCCTGCAGGAAATCCTCCACCATCCGGCGGGTCTCCTCCAGGTCCTGGACCCAGAAGCGGAGCACTTCGTCCCCCATGGGGGTCAGGCGGTAGACGCGCCGGGGCGGCCCCTGGGTCTGCTCCCGGTCCCACGCGGAGACCACCCAGCCCTGCTCCTCCATCTCCCGCAGCGCCCGGTAGACGACCGTAGGGTCAAACTCCCCCAGGCCGAAGGACTCCAGGCGCTCCAGCAGGGTGTAGCCGTGGGCGGGGCCGTGGTGCAGGAGCAGGAGCAGCGCGGGCTCCAGAAACCGCACGGCCCGCCGGGAACACCCCCGCCAGCGCCATCCGTGACCTCTCGGGTGCATTTTCGCCTCTCCCTCTCCGCTTTCACAGGCCATTGTACCACACTATGTGCAATTTGTCAATAGTCAACGCGCCAATAGTGGTTTCATCGCTGACTGAAGTCAGCCTCTTTTGGCCTGCGGCCAGTGGTCGGCCTTCGCCGACCCTTCTGGTGGATGCACCCGTGAAGCGTGTCGGCGACCGAGACCCCTCGGGCCGAGCCCCGACGGGGCGTGGCCCTTCGGGGCGAGGCCTGGCACGAAGTGGTCAGGAAGGGCGATTTCAATCGGCGTGAATAGTTACGATTTTTTTATCCCTTTATGTCCTTTGTGAGTACTTCGCACCCTTTGTGGTAGGTAATTTTCTCTGCGTTCTTTGCATCCCTGTGGTTTACTCGTGCCCTTGTGGGAGAATAACCAGAGAGCGGACCACCAGGGTGGCGTAGGAGCCGGGGGGAAGGGTGAAGGTCAGGGTGACTTTCTGCCGTCCGGGGAAGCGCTCATCGGGGGCAGGAGGGGACGCGGACGCGTCGGCGGGGCGGAGGATCAGGCGCCGCTGCCCGCGGGGAAGATAGGCCCGGCGCAGAAGGCGCGGCTTCAGGTCGGAGAGCGTCAACCCTTCGGCCTGCAATACGTCCTCCACCACGGCGGCCAGCAGCGGGTCGCCGGAAACGGCGCGGTGGTGGGGAAGCGGAATGGCCACATCGGGCGGGAGGCGGTCGGAGAGGGCGGGGAAGAGAGGGAGCGCATCACCGGCGACCTCCACAAATCCATACGGAGGGCCCAGCCGGGCCTGCAGATACCCGGCGGCGATGCGGTTCCAGAGGAGGGACTGGTAGGCCGTCAGATACAGACTCAGAATGCGCGGGGTGACCAGGTTCAGCGCACGGCGGAAGTCGGTGGGGTGGTCGCAGAGGAAGGTGAGGACGGAACGCAGGTTGGAGGGGCGGGGCGCCATCTCCAGGAGCGTCCGCCACTGGCCCCAGCGGGCCGCCGCCTCCTGCTTGAAGGCCCGCACATCCGCCGGGTCGCCGACCATCGGTTCGGCCAGATACGCCCGCAGCGCCCCCTCGGCGTCCCGGCGGAGGATGCGCCGGCCCGGAAACTCCCCGGACACCGTCTGCGAGCCGAAGCGCTGCTGGTCAAAGTAGTTGGGCAATCCCTCCGCCGCCACCTCCGCCAGCCGTCGGCCAAGGCGGGCGGCCTCCTCCGGGGCCAGGTCGCGCACCGTTACCTCAAATCGGTTGCCGATGAGGTCGGAGGGGGCCAGGGGACGGGCCACCCGGCCCACCCGTTCGGCGGTGAACCCCGGCCCGCTCAGGCGCTCCGGCCCCGGCCCGCGCACCGTCGCGTACTGGACAGCCACCGCATCCCGGTCCTTGAGGGCAGGAAAGGAGACAACGGAGAGGGGAAGATGGAGCATCCGGGCCAGTTGTGCCTGGACCTCCAGAGTGGTGACTTCTCGCTTCCGCACCCGGTAAAGAGCGTACGGGCCGCTGCCCGGGGGGAAGCGAACCTGCTCCTCTACGAGGAAATCTTCCGGGACGACTTTGAGGCGCATACTGGTCACCTGACACTTTTGATCGGGCAGTACACGGATTCACACGGATGCTACGGATAGACACGGATTGATAAGCCGTAAATGCCCGTCTTACCGTAACTACCTACCAGGGAGCCCCCGGGCAAGCGCTATCAAAGACGCGGCGAAGGCATGCCCCTGTAGCGCAGGCCGCCAGGCCTGTATTCGCAGGCTAAAGCCTACGCTACATTATCTGCAAACGATTCAAGGTAGGTAATTACCTCTTACCTTTGTTTCCCGTTCAATGGGACACGGATGGGCACGGATGGTACAGATTTCATCCGTGCTGATCCGTGAAACCCGTGTGTATCCGTGTCCTGATTTCAAACTGTCGGGTAGCCAGAGGCGCATATAATTCCGGGACCGACACAACCCCCGTAGGGGCAGGGCTTGCCCCTGCCCCAGACTGAGCCACCGCAGGGGTCCCGCTACGGCGCCAATACGTATGCGAACATCAGCGGCACCACGATGGTCGCGTCCGATTCTATGATAAAGCGCGGGGTGTCTATCCCCAGTTTCTCCCAGGTGATTTTCTCGTTGGGCACCGCGCCGGAGTAGGAACCGTAACTGGTGGTGGAGTCGCTGATCTGGCAGAAGTAGCCCCAGAGGGGGATGTCCTCCCAGCGCAGGTCCTGCCGCATCATCGGGACGGCGCAGATGGCGAAGTCCCCGGCGATGCCGCCGCCAATCTGGAAGAAGCCCAACTTCCGCCGCGCCGACTCCCTCCGGTACCAGTCCGCCAGGGCCATCATGTACTCAATCCCGCCCCGGACGGTGTGGACGTTGCGGATGGTCCCCCGGATGCAGTGGGCGGCGTAGATGTTGCCAGTAGTGGAGTCCTCCCAGCCGGGGACAAAGATGGGCAGGTCTTTCTCCATCGCCGCGTAGACCCAACTATCGCGCGGGTCAATCTGGTAGTAGGGCTCCAACTTGCCGCTGCGCAGGATGCGGTAGAAGAACTCGTGCGGGAAGTACCGCTCCCCCTTCCGGTCCGCCTCCACCCACTCCTCCAGGATGGCATGCTCAATCCGGCGGATGGCTTCCTCCTCCGGGATGCAGGTATCGGTCACCCGGTTCAGGTGGCGCTCCCAGAGGGCCAGTTCGTCCTCCGGGGTGAGGCTGCGGTAGTTGGGGACACGGACGTAGTAGTCGTGGGCGACCAGGTTGTAGATGTCCTCCTCCAGGTTGGCGCCGGTGCAACTGATGGCGTGGACCTTTCCCTGCCGGATCATCTCCGCCAGAGAGAGGCCGATTTCGGCGGTGCTCATCGCCCCGGCCATCGCCACCAGCATGCCGTTGCCCTCGGCGATGAACTGCCGGTAGGCCTCGGCGGCGTCCACCAGCGCGGCCGCGTTGAAGTGGCGGAAGTGATGCCGAATGAAAGCCCTGACTTCGTTCACGTACTGCATCGGTCTCCTTTCCGGCTGAAGATTGCGTACGACATCGCCTTATACAGCAGTTTCGCCGCCGCGAATTCAGCGGCGTGGAGTCCCGGGACGGGCGCCAGTTCCACGCAGTCCATCCCCACCACGGCCGTTGCGGCGCAGGCGACGGTGCGGATGACATCCACCGCCTCCCTCCATGTCAGCCCGTCCGGCTCAGGGGTGCCGGTGGCCGGGATGACCGCGGGGTCCAGCCCGTCCACATCTATGGTCAGGTAGACGGCGCGCCCGGAGAGGCGCGCGGTCAGTTCGGCCGACCAGTTCCCCGCATGCACCCCCTCGGCGTACCAGACGCGCACCCGGTCGGGGTGGGCGCGGACGAACTCCACCTCCTCCGGGCAGACGGAGCGGACGCCCAGTTGCAGGATTTGTTCCACCCCCGGCTCTTCTAACAGCCGCCGGGCGGTACAGGCGTGGCTGTAGGGGTTGCCCTCGTACTCGGCCCGCAGGTCGGCATGGGCGTCTATCTGGACGACGGTCAGCGGGCCGCCGCGCGCCCGCAGAATCCCCCGCACCAGCCCGACGGTGACGGTGTGCTCGCCGCCCAGCCCCACCAGCAGGCGGCCCGTCCCGGCCCAGCGCGCGGCGGCGTCGGCGATGAACTCCACGGCCTGGGCCGCGTCGTCGGGGAGCGAAAGGGGGGGCAGGGTGTGGACGCCGTACTCCAGCGCCACCTCCCGCCCGAACTCCCGGTCGTAGAGTTCCACCTGCTGGGACGCGCAGATGATGGCCTCCGGGCCGCGGCGGGCGCCCCGCCCGTAGGTGACCGTCGCCTCCAGCGGGAGCGGCAGGACCAGCACTCCTGCCCGTTCCAGCAGACAGTACGGCTCCGGCAGGCCGAGAAAGTTATCCGGGGATTGACCACCGACCCCGGACCCCGGACCACGGACCACCGACCACGGGCCATTGACCACCGACCACGGACTACCATCATTTGCAGTCTGTACAGGCTGACAGCCTGCGCTACCCCTGTCGTCCGTCGTCTGTGGTCTGTCGTCCGTTGTCCGTCGTCTATGGTCTGTCGTCTGTCGTCCGTCGTCTGTGGTCTGTGGTCTGTCGTCCGCCGTCATATCAGCACTGCCGCCGCAACAACGGTGGTCCAGACGCCGCCGGGCTCGGCGGTGGCGGCCATAGCGATGCTGGTGGAGTCCACGATTTCGCCCCCCATCGCGTACTGCTCCTTGCGCTCGTTGTAGTCCCGCTCCGGGTCAAAGGGGATGCCCAGGGTGGTCGCCAGCATCGTCGCGGCCAGGTCCTCGGCGTAGTCGGCGGCCTCCCGCTCCGTCTGCCCGAAGGCGTGATGTTCGGAGAGATAGCCGTACTTGGTGGGGTCGGCCGGGCGGGCCATGCCGACGGCAGCGGCGATCCGTCGGCCCGGCTCGTTGGTGGACATCTCCGCCAGGACGACGAAGACGATTTCGCCGGGCTGGAGCAGCGCCAGCCCTTCTTCCCGGCTGATGACCTGGCAGAAGGGTGGGAAAATAGAAGAAACCCGTACCAGATTAAACTGAGCGATCCCGGCCTCCCGCAGGGCCATCTCAAAACTGGTCAGTTGTTGTTTATGGACCCCGATGCCCCGGGTGAAGAACATCTTGCGGGGGATGAGACGCATCTCTGTTGCCTCCTTTGGATCAGGATTGACAACCGGGCATCGGCGGTAGGGCAGAGGCGCTTGCCCGCCGGTCGGTCGGCCGTATTATAACACAAAATGGCGAATGTGTGTGGGACGCTTGCCCTCCATTGGGAAGAAGGGTATAATCAGGTTATCGGTGTCGTTTTCTCTTCTGAACCTCTTGCCACCAGAAAGGTTGAACATTGTTCTGGTCACCTGACAGTGGAATAGGACACGGATAAACACAGGTTTTACGGATCGGCACGGATGAAATCCGTGAAAATCTGTACTATCCGTGTCCATCCGTGTCCCGTTGAATGGGAAGCAAAGGCAAGAGAGATAGAGTTCGGAATCTTTAGACCGCGCCCTTCGGGCTCTTGTAGAAGTCGCGCGGCGATCAGTGAAGGTAACTGATGAAATTTCTTGACCGTCTCTTCGGTAACCCCAACGACCGGGAAATCGCCCGGTTGCAGAAAGTCGTGGAGCGCATCAACGCGCTGGAGCGGACCTACGAAGCCCTCAGCGACGACGCGCTGCGCGCCAAAACGACGGAGTTCCGCCGCCGCCTGGCGCGCGGGGAATCCCTGGACGACATCCTGGTGGAGGCCTTCGCTGCCGTCCGCGAGGCCTCCAAACGCACCATCGGCCTGCGCCACTACGACGTCCAACTCATCGGCGGCATCGTGCTCCACCAGGGCAAAATCGCCGAGATGAAGACGGGCGAGGGCAAGACCCTCGTCGCCACCCTGCCCCTCTACCTGAACGGTCTCTCCCTCAACCCGGAGTGGGTGGAGGCGGCCCGCCGCCGCTGGGGCAAGGACCCCGACCGCTGGGAGTTCGTTCCTATAGATGACATCCCCGTCGGCCGGGGGGTCCACCTGGTCACCCCCAACGACTACCTCTCCAAGTTCGGCGTCCAGTGGATGGGCCCCGTCTACCACGCCCTGGGGATGTCCGTCGGTGTCATCCAGTCCGCCGCCGCCGAGCCCGACCTGGGCTCCTTCCTCTTTGACCCCGACTACCCGTCCACCGACGACCGCTACCTGAACCTGCGCCCCGTCTCCCGCCGGGAGGCCTACAACGCCGACATCACCTACGGCACCAACAACGAGTTCGGCTTTGACTACCTGCGGGATAACCTGGTGCGGGACCTGGCCGACTGCGTCCAGCGGGAACTCTACTACGCCATTGTGGACGAGGTGGATAACATCCTCATTGACGAGGCCCGCACCCCCCTCATCATCTCCGGCCCCGCCGAGGAGTCCTCGGACCTCTACCGCCGTTTCGCCGAGATTGTCCGCCGTCTCCAGCGGGACGTCCACTACGAGGTGGACGAGAAGACCCGCAACGTCATCCTGACCGAAGAGGGCATCCACAAAGTGGAGTCCATGCTCCCGGAGATTGGGCCGGGGGAGACCCTCTACGACCCCAAACATGCCTACATGCTCCCGTACCTGGACAACGCGCTGCGGGCCTGGGCCGTCTACCAGCGGGATAAGGACTACATCGTCCGGGACGGACAGGTCATCATTGTGGACGAGTTCACCGGGCGGCTGATGTACGGCCGCCGGTACGCGGAGGGGCTCCACCAGGCGATTGAAGCCAAAGAGGGCGTCGCCGTCCGGGAGGAGATGCTCACCTACGCCACCATTACCTTCCAGAACTACTTCCGGATGTATAGGAAACTGGCCGGGATGACCGGCACGGCGGCGACGGAGAAGGAGGAGTTCCAGAAAATCTACAATATGGACGTCGTCGTCCTGCCCACCCACGTGGAGTACCGGGCCATGTTCGGTGACCTGGTGGCGCGGGAGGTGCCCGTGCGGGAACTTTCGGAGGTGACCTTCGCGGGCGTCCTGAACGGGCGGGACGACATTCCGGTCACCGTCTACGAGAGCCGGGACGGGCGCCGGGAACGGTACTACAAACGGCTGGACCTGGAGGACGTCATCTACCAGACCGAGGAGGCGAAGTTCCGGGCCGTCGTCGCCGAGATAGAGGCACTGCATAAGGCCGGACGGCCCGTCCTGGTGGGTACCACTGCCATTGAGACCTCTGAGCGGCTCTCCCGGATGCTGAAGGCGCGGGGGATCCCCCACAACGTCCTCAACGCCAAGTACCACGAGCAGGAGGCCGTCATCATTGCCCAGGCGGGACGGTCCGGCGCGGTGACGATTGCCACCCAGATGGCCGGCCGGGGCGTGGACATTCTCCTGGGCGGCAACCCGGAGGGGCTGGCCCGGGAGTGGCTCCGCCAGGAGGGGTACGACCTGACCGGGATTCGCCAGTCCCACTGGAACGAGGCGGTGGACATGCTCCGGCGGGGGCAGAACCCCACGGAGCGGTTCCCCGAGCGGTGGGCGGAGGTTCTGGCGAAGGCCTGGGCGGACTGCGCCGAAGACCGCAAGCGGGTGGTCGCGCTGGGCGGCCTGCACGTCCTGGGCGTGGAGCGGCACGAGGCGCGGCGCATAGACAACCAGTTGCGCGGCCGTTCGGGCCGCCAGGGCGACCCCGGCTCCTCCCGCTTCTACCTCTCCCTGGAGGACGAACTGATGCGCCGCTTCGGCGCCGACCGGGTCCAGGGCCTGATGGCCCGGGCCGGTATGGACGACGCCCCGCTGGAATTCAGCATTCTCAGCAAGACCATTGAGTCCGTCCAGAAGCGGGTGGAGGGCTATAACTTTGACCTGCGCAAGCACGTCCTGGAATACGACGACGTGGTGAACACCCAGCGGGAGGTCATCTACGCGCAGCGGCGGGAGGTGCTCAGTAAGCCGGACCTGCGGGACCAGGTCCTGCGCATGGTGCGGGAGGAGATAGAGGGCCTGCTCCTGCTCCACTGTCCGGGCCCGGACCCGGAGGAGTGGGACCTGAAGGCGCTGCATGCCGAACTGCGCACGTTTCTCCCCCTGTCGGAGAAGCCGGACCCGCGCTGGGCGGACCTCTCCCGCGATGAGATTCTGGAGGAACTGACCGCGCTGGCCGGACGGACGTACGAGGACCTGAACCGCAACCTGGGGTATCAGGTCTATCGGGACATGGTCCAGCAGGACGTGACGCTGGCGCTGCTGCGGGCGGGCAACGATCCGCTGCGGCGGCTCATCTACCGGCGGGTGGTGGAGGCCCTGGGCGCGGAGCCGGACGAGGAGACGGCGGCCCTGCCTCTGCGTCACCTGCCCGACGACATCAAGGGGAAAGTGGAGACCGCCTTCCTGGAGGCGGTCCGGGTCTTCCGGGACCGGCAGGTCATCCTGAGCGCGGTAGATACCCTCTGGGTCCGCCACCTGACCGACCTGTCGGTTCTGCAGGAGGGGATCGGCCTGCGGGCCTACGGGCAGCAGAACCCGCTGGTGGCGTACAAGAAGGAGGCCCACGAGATGTACCAGGCGCTTCTGGGGCAGATCCGCTCCCAGGTGGCGCGGACGCTCTTCCTGGTGCCTCAGATGATGCCGCCGCCCCGGCGCGCGCAGCCGCTGCACGCGTTCCGGCCCGGCGTGCCGATGCCTGCGGCGGCGCAGCCGGCCCCGGCGGCCCGTCCGGCGCCGGGAGGGTTGCGGCCCCAGCGTCCGGTCCCGGCGGCGGCTCCGTCTGGGAAGCCAGCGCGGCCGGCCCCGGCGGCCGCCCAGACCCCGTCGGCCCCACCCCCGGGCGCGCGCAAACTGGGCCGCAACGACCCCTGCTGGTGCGGGAGCGGGAAGAAGTACAAGAACTGCCACCTGCGGCAGGACGAGGAGGCCGGGCGGGTGCCGGTCGTCGCCACCCGTCCCCCGCAGACCCCCGGCCCGCGCCGAAGAAGGTGAAAGATCCACGAAGGACCCGAAGGGCACGAAGGATTTTGAGGGTAGTGCCGGCCGCCAGGCCACGAAGGACACGAAGGGCGCGAAGGATGTTCTTTTATCCCTTTGTGTCCTTTGTGAGTACTTTGTGCCCTTGTGGTAGGTAATTACTATTTTTGTTCCTTTGTGTCCTTCGTGGGTACTTTGTGCCCTTGTGGTAGGTAATTACTATTTTTGTTCCTTTGTGTCCTTCGTGGGTACTTTGTGCCCTTCGTGGTAGATAATTGCTGGAGGACTTATATGGAGCGCGAGGACCTGGTCGGGCGTCTGATGGCGGATATGGACCCGGAACTGCTGACCTTCCTGCGCACGCGGGTGAACTCCTTCGTGAAGTGGGACCTGATCCGCTTTTTCGGCGAGAACCCCTACACCACCGACACGGCGGAGAACATCGCCCGCTACGCGGGTCGGAATGTGGAGACGACCCGGGCGGAACTGGCCGAACTGGCCGCTCAGGGGGTGCTGGTGGAGCAGCGATTGGGGGAGATGACGGTGTATTCGCTCTCCAGCAATCCCGAAGTCCGCAGGCTTGTCCAGCGGTTTCTGGAGGCCTCCAATGACCGGCAGTTCCGCGTGAAGGCCATCTATCACATCATCCGGGGGATGCGATAGCCCCCTGGCGAAAGGAGGGCAATATGGAGCGCGTGAAGACGGGAATCCCGGGGCTGGATGAGATGCTGCGCGGTGGGTTGCTCCCCCAGACCGCTACCCTGGTGGAGGGGGCGCCCGGAACGGGGAAGACCACCCTCGGCATGCAGTTCATCTACCACGGCATCGTAGAATACGACGAGCCGGGCATCATCCTGACCTTTGAACAGTTCCCCAGCCAGTTCTACCGGGATGCGGCCAACTTCGGCTGGGATTTCCGGCGGCTGGAGGAAGAGGGAAAGTTGCGCATCATTATGACCAGTCCGGAGGTCTCCCTGCAGGACCTCCAGGCCGTGGGGGGACAGATTGAGGCCCTGGCCCACGAAATGGGCGCCCGCCGCATCCTGGTGGATAGCCTCTCTCACTTCCAGCGCCTGACGCAGGACCCCCTCCGGCTGCGCCACATGGCCTACGCCTTTGTGAACGGCCTGAAGCGGGAGGGCCTGACATCCATTCTGACCTGGGAGAGCCCGGTTCTCCTGGGGGAGCCCGTGGAACACGACATCGGGATTCCGTTCATTATTGACACCTACATCCTCCTGCGCTACGTGGAAATAGAGAGCGCGGTGCACAAGGCCCTGCTGGTGCTCAAAATGCGCGGCAGCGACCACGATAAGGACATCCGTCAGTTTGACATCACCTCCCGGGGCATTGAGGTCCGCTCCCGCTTTGAGGGACATGAGGGCATCATGAGCGGCAGTGCCCGCCGCATGGCCGATTCCTTCGTCCAGGCTTTCGTCCGCCGATGAGGGGGGCCTGATGACTGTCCTCCTTCGGGTGATTGCGAGCCTGACCTGGCTGGGAGTTCTCTTTCTGGTGTTTCTGCTCTGGCGGATTGCCCGCTTCTACGAGCGTTCCTCCGGCCAGCGAGTATATGCCTGGCTGTTTCTGGTCATTCTGGCTCTGTTCCTTGCCGGGGCGGCATGGTATATTTTCGCCAGTCCCGGCTTCGTTGGAATTCCTCCGGCTGACGGGCTCCTCTGCACAGGAGGAATTCTCTCATTATTGGGTACGTTTATCCTGACCCGGGCGATGATGCGCAGGCCATGAACGAGTATCAGGGTCTTGCCGAAATCCTGTTATCCCCGCTGGGACCGATGGGTCTGATCGGTCTCCTGTTTGTGCTGGATGTCTATTCCAACCTCAGCCGGCGGCTGGGAGAGGTGAACCGCATGCCTCCCTACTACCGGCGTTTTCTCATCGGAAGCGCGTTTGTCTTCGTGGCCGTCCTGGTCCAGATTATCCGAACGGCGGCCTATATTTCCCGGAATCCTGAGGCTGCCATGTTGCTCTCGCCGTCTTTCAGCCTGTTGGCCTTTCATCTGCCCTTATTCATCGGAGTCTCCATCGGTGTTCTCACCGCCTGGCGCTACTGGTCCTGGTTACTCACTGGAGAATGAGAAGTACAATATCTCAGGCCCATCTATGGCACTCCTTCAGCGCAGAACGCAACGCCGCAACACCTCTTCCCGGACTTCGCGCGAGGCCTGGCCGACCAGCGAAGCGTTATCTTTTCGCGAACTGAGGGAAATTCTGCACCGGATGCCGAAGATAGACCTGCACCGGCATCTGGAGGGCTCCCTGCGTCTGCAGACGTTGACCGAAATTGCCCTGGAGCACGGGATAGACCTGCCATCGTACCGGACGGAAGACCTTCGCCGATACGTGCAGGCCCGAAATGATGAGCCGGATTACCACCGGTTTCTGGCGAAGTTCCGCCTGTTGCGCCGTTTCTACCAGAGCCGTGCGGCCCTGGAACGGATCGCCGCCGAAGTGGTCGCCGATGCCGCCGAGGACAATGTCCGCTATCTGGAGTTACGCTTCAATCCCATCGCCCTCTCCCGGGCCCAGCGGTTCCCATTGCAGGACGTGGTGGAGTGGGTGACCGGCGCCATCTCCCAGGCTCAGCAGACCCACCCCGTCACGGTGCGCCTGATCCTTCAGATTGGTCGGGATGAAATCCCGCGCGTGGCCGAAGAGATTCTGGAACTGGCCCTGGCCTACCAGGCCAGAGGGATTGTCGGCCTGGACCTGGCGGGGGACGAGGTCAATTATCCGGCGCATCGGCTGGCGCACATCTACCAGCGGGCCCGGCAGGAGGGGCTGGGCGTCACCATCCATGCGGGGGAAGCGGGCGGCGCCGCCAACGTGCGGGATGCCATCCTCCGGTTCCACGCCCAGCGCATTGGCCATGGCCTCCATGCTATGGAGAACTCCGAAGTGGTGCAGCTGCTGATGGAACGGAACATTGCGCTGGAAGTCTGCCCCACCAGCAACCTGCAGACCGGGGCCATTTACTCCTTCAGCCATCACCCCCTGCCCGATATGCTGGCCCTGGGCCTGCGGGCCACGCTGAACACCGACGACCCCAGCATCTCCGACACCACCCTCACCGACGAGTATCTGGTTGCAGTGACAGCGATGGGGCTGAACCTGGAGCAGATTCGTACGATGGTCTTCAACGCGCTGGACGCCGCGTTCCTGCCCGAAGTGGAGCGGGCGTCGCTGCGGGAGCAATTTACCGCATGGGATACCCTGCAGATTCTGGAGGAACCGTGACTCCGCCGATGGCCCGGCGTCGGGAGGCATATCAGCGGGCCCTTCAGGAGACCCTTTCCCATCTGGTGACCCTGCTCTCCGCTGACCCGACCGTGGAACGGCTGATTCTGTTCGGTTCCTACGCTCGTGGGCGGGCCGACCTGCTGACCGATCTGGACCTGGTGGTGATCCAGAAATCGGAACTGGATTTTCTGGCCCGGATGGTGGAACTGTATCGGCGGATCGGCCCACTGCCAGTGGATGCCGACATCCTGGTCTATACCCCCGAAGAGTGGGAAATCGTCCGGGACATGCCGTTTGGTCGCCGCATTCTGCAGGAGGGGAAGGTGCTCTATGAGAAAGTCGGCTCCTGAGGAAGGCCGCCGCTGGTTGACTCAGGCAGAAAAGGACTTGTGAAGGAAACGCCAGTATGTCCGTTCCGATTCGCACCCAAATCGCCAACACCATCGCCCAGGCTCTGCGGGAGGTCCTGGGCCGGGACGACTTTCCCCCGGTCCTGGTGGAACGGACCCGCCGCCCGGAGTTCGGGGACTATTCCACCTCCGTCTGCCTGCGAGTGGCGCGGGAGGCAGGTCTGCCACCGATGGACCTGGCCGGGCGGGTGATCGCCGCATTGCCGCCGGCCCCGTTCATCGGCCGTGCCGAGCCCGCCCACCCCGGCTACATTAACATCTGGCTGGATGACGGCTGGCTGGCTCAGCAGGTGGACGCCATTCTGGAGGCCGGGGAGTCCTTCGGGGCCATCGCCGTCGGAAAGGGGCAGCGGGTTCAGGTGGAGTTCGTCAGCGCCAACCCCACCGGCCCCATCACCATCGGCTCGGCCCGCAACGCCGTCCTGGGGGACGGCCTGGCCTCTGTCTTGGCGGCGGCGGGCTACCAGGTGGAGCGGGAGTACTACGTCAACGACGCCGGGTCTCAGGTGCGCCGGTTCGGCGAGAGCGTCTTCGCCCGCTACGCCCAGGCACTGGGGGAGGACGTCCCGTTCCCCGAGGACGGCTACCACGGGCGCTACGTGGTGGAGTTGGGGGAACGGCTGGCCGCCGAGGTCGGGCGCCGGTATCTGGAGATGGACCGCCGCCAGGCGGTGCGCGCGATCGCCGACTGGGCCGTCGCCCGCATGTTGGAACGCATCCGCCAGGACCTGGCCGACCTGGGCGTCCACTTTGACGTCTGGCGGCATGAGCGCCACCTCTACGAGGAGGGCCTGTTTGACCAGGCGCTGACGGTCCTGCGCCAGCGCGGCTACGTGGTGGAGTACGACGACGCCGTCTGGTTCCGCCACCCCGACCTGGAGAAGGACGCGGTGCTCATCCGCTCTCCCCGGGTCGTCCCCGAACCCTCGGAGCGCCCCACCTACCTGGCCTCGGACGTCGCCTATCTCTGGGACAAACTGGTCCGGCGGGGATTTGACCGGGCCATCTACATCTGGGGCGCCGACCACCACGGCGACGTCCCCCGTGTGCGCGCGGCGGCGAAGGCCCTGGGCCTGGACCCCGAACGGACCGTCTTCATCCTCTACCAGTTGGTGACCCTGTGGCGGGGCGGCGAAGAGGTGCGCATGTCCAAGCGCACGGGGGAGTTTGTCACCCTGCGGGACCTGTTGGAGGACGTCGGCCCGGACCCCATCCGGTTCATGCTCCTCTCCCGAACCGCCGACGCGCCGATAGATTTTGACCTGGACCTGGCGGTGGAGCAGTCGGAGCGGAACCCGGTCTACTACGTCCAGTACGCCCACGCCCGCATTGCCAGCATCCTCCGCTACGCCCAAGAGCAGGGCCTGGAGGTGGACCGTCCCGCGGACCTTTCCCTTCTGCGGCATCCCGGCGAACTGGCGCTGATCCGCAAAATGCTGGAACTGCCGGAGGTGATAGAGCAGGCAGCGGCGAAACTGAGCCCGCACTTCCTGCCCTACTACGCGCAAGAACTGGCGACGGCCTTCCACGCCTTCTATCGGGACTGCCGGGTGGTCTCCTCCGACCCGGCCGATGAGGCCATCACCCGGGCCCGCCTGCGGCTGGTGCGGGCGGCGAAGGTCGTCCTGGCCCGTGCGCTCCACCTGATGGGGATGACGGCCCCGGAGCGGATGTGAGGTGCCCGGAAACGGTACGGTCATCCTGCAGCCAGGGCGGGAGCGCTCCGTCTTGCGACGGCATCCCTGGATTTTCTCCGGCGCCGTCGCCCGCATCCGCGGCGACCCCGCCGACGGGGACATTGTAGACGTGCAGGACGCCGGGGGCCAGTGGCTGGCGCGCGGGTACCTCAACCGCCGCTCCCAGATCACCGTCCGTCTCCTCACCTGGAACCCGGCTGAAGAAATCAACGCCGACTTCTGGAAACGGCGGCTTCAGCGCGCGCTTCAGGGGCGCGCAGACCTCCTCCGGTCTCCCCACACCACCGCCTTCCGCCTGGTCCACGCGGAGTCCGACGGCCTGCCGGGCCTGATCGTGGACCGGTACGGCGAGTTTCTGGTCGCTCAGTTCCTGACCCTGGGGATAGAGCGCTGGAAAGACACGCTGGTCTCCCTGCTGGTGGACCTGCTTTCCCCGCGCGGCATCTACGAGCGCTCCGATGTGGACGTGCGGGAGAAGGAAGGCCTCCCGATGAGAACGGGCCCGCTCCGGGGAGAGCCCCCACCTCCTCTGGTGGAGGTTCGGGAGAACGGTCTGCGCTTCCGGGTGGACGTGGGGACGGGCCAGAAGACCGGCTTCTATCTGGACCAGCGGGAGAACCGGGCGCGCCTGGCTCCCTTCAGCCCCGGCGCAGAGGTCCTGGATGTTTTCTGCTACACCGGTGCTTTTGGTGTCTACGCGGCCTGGCACGGCGCGGCCCGTGTAACCTTCGTGGACTCCTCCGGCCCCGCGCTGGAACTGGCGCGGGAAAACCTCTCGCTGAACGGCCTCTCTCCGGATGACCACGAGTTCGTAGAGGGCGACGTTGCACGGGTCCTGCGGGCTTTCCGGGCCGCCGGGCGTCGGTTTGACCTCATCATTCTGGACCCGCCCAAATTCGCGCCTTCGGCGCAGGACGTGCCCCGCGCGGCCCGTGCCTACAAGGACATCAACCTCCAGGCTTTCCACCTGCTGCGGCCGGGGGGCATTCTCTTCTCCACCTCCTGCTCCGGCGCGGTTTCCGCCGACCTCTTTCAGAAAATTCTCTTCGGTGCCGCACTGGACGCAGGCCGGGATGTGCAGATTCTCGGGCACCTTCACCAGGGGAGCGACCATCCCGTCTCTCTGAACTTCCCGGAAGGGACATATTTGAAGGGATTCATCTGTCGCGCACTGTAGGGAGAGGGGCGCATCTTTCATTGCGGCGGCTCCGCTGCCGCTTCGCGGCGCGGGAGGGGGAGGTAGAGGGGGTTTGCGGGCGGCGGCCTTCGGCCGCCGCCCGCAAACCCCCTTCCATAAAGCGTCCGACCCGACTGCCCCTGAGGGCAGGTCGGGTCGGACCTGGGAAGTGGGTGCGAGTTCGTGAGTTAGAAGGAGGAAGAGGAACCGGAGTTGGAGGATGGTGTGACCGGTGTGGAGGAATTACCTCCCCATCCGGGGCAGCGGAAGCCCCGACCGAAGCCGAAGCCCCGACCCATCGGGAAGTACCCCTTCTCCAGTCCTTCCAGCAGCCAGTTTGCCTGCTCCTGGGTCATCCGCCCATCCTCCACCGCCTTCTGGATGGCGTCCTTCATCTGCTGGACCCGCGCCGCCTGTGCCGCCTCGTAGACCTTCTGGATGTCCACCCCTTTCTCCTCGGCAATCTCCTCCAGGGTCTTGCCGGAGTGCAACTCAGAGAAGAGTTGCTCGGGGGTCAGCCCCAGCGCCTCGGCGACAGCGTCAAAGGTGGCCCAGGAACCGCCGAAGCCGCCGAAGCCCCGGCCGAGGCCGAAGCCGCGCCCCCAGCCCCGTCCCAGGCCCGGTCCCTGACCGGCACCCGGAGTTGGCGGGGTGGGCGGAGTGTTCCCCTGGGCGAGGGCGGGCGCCGCTATCATCAGCCCCAGCAGGCCCACCAGGACGACCAGCCCCAACGCGGTTCCAATACCCAGAATGCTCTTTTTGCTCATACTGACCTCCTGTCCTTCAGGCTCAACCGGCCTTCTGCCGATTGGCGCCCCCAGTATATCCGGAAAATGTGAAGAAATTGCGAAGGGGATGTGAATCTCGTGTGAAATTCGTTGTGCCAACGTGGAACCTTCTTGAGTCATTGGCGTCTAGCCGTACACCTCAACGGTCAGCCCCTGGGTCCAGGCGATGTTGGCGCTCCCCAATCTCTGGAGTATAATAACTCCAGGCACACTTCTCAGAAGTTCACTACCGCACGGAGGATCAACCATGCCCGCTATAGAAACCCGACCCGGCATCTACTGGATCGGCGTCAACGACCGGACGACCGACCTCTTTGAGGGCTACTGGCCCATCACCCAGGAAGGCGTCTCCTACAACGCCTATCTGGTCAACGGCGAGAAGAAGGCGCTGATTGACCTGGCGAAGGGGCTGAAGACCGATGAGTTCCTGGCCCAAATCGCCGACGTGACCGACCTGAGCCAACTGGATTACATCGTCATCAACCACATGGAGCCCGACCATACGGGCATCCTGAGCATCCTGCGGCGACTGGCCCCGCAGGCCGTCATCCTGGGGACCGCCAAGACGAGGGAGATGCTGGCGGCCTTCTACCAGGTCACGGAGAACGTGCGCGTGGTGGAGGACGGGGAGATGCTCCCGCTGGGCCCCCACGTCCTCCAGTTCTTCCACACTCCCTTCGTCCACTGGCCCGAGACGATGATGACCTACGAGACGACCCAACGGGTGCTCTTCTCCTGCGACGGCTTCGGGGGGTACGGCGCGCTCCAGGGGGCCATCTTTGACGACCAGTGTGCGGACATCTCTTTCTACGAGCGGGAGGCCCTGCGGTACTACGTCAACATAGTGGCCACGTTCAGCCGCCCGGTGCTGCGCGCGCTGGAGAAACTGAGCGGGATTCCGGTGGACGTGGTGGCCCCGTCCCACGGGCTGATCTGGCGGCGGGACCCGGGGCGGATCATAGAACTGTACCGCCAGTGGGCAGGCTACGCCACCGGCGAGGGCAACCCCGCCGTGACGCTCCTCTACGGCTCCATGTACGGCAACACGGAGAAAGTGATGAACGCGGTGGCGCAGGGCGTCTCCCGGGCCGGGGTGCCGGTGGAGGTGTACGACGTCGCCCGGACCCACATCAGTTACATCCTGCCGGCCCTCTGGCTGAACCGGGGGGTCATCGTGGGCGCACCGACCTACGAGGGCAACCTCTTCCCGCCGATGGCCCACGCGCTGGACGTCGCCGCCCGCAAGCGCATCCAGAACCGCAAGGCGGCCTACTTCGGCAGTTACGGCTGGGGCGGCGGCGGCGAGCAGGAATTCCGCCGCCTGGCGGAAACCCTGAAATGGGAAGTTCTGGATACTTTCACCTTCAAGGGCGGTCCTACGGGGGAGGACCTGAAGCGCGCGGAGGCCTTCGGCGAAAACTTCGCCCGCCAGGTGGCGCAGAACCCTGCCCGATCGTAGTCCGGATGAGAACTCGCGGCCCTTCGGGAGACCCAAACGTGCCAGGCACTTCGGGAAGTGCCTGGCACGTTAACCCTCGTTTCCGCCGGATTGCGCGGGCCCTGATCGTCGCTCTGGGGGCAGGCCTTCTGGCTGTGGGGTGTGGGGCACCTGCTCCTTCTCCCCCGCCGACCCTGACGCCTTCTCCGGCGCCGTCTCCCACGCCCAGTCCCACGCCCACCCCATTGCCCCCCGTCCCCATGACCATCCACTTCCCGGAGACGGTCTCGGCGCTGGAGGGGGTGACCGTCACGGTGGAACTGCCGGGCCTGGTCCAGCGGGACCCCGGGGCCCGGGTGTGGGCTCAGGTCTTTCCCCCGGGCTCCCGCGAACCGGTCTGGGAATCCCCGCTGGAGACGGCGGGAGACGGGATGTACGTCTCCGCCCGGCCCGTCTACTTCTCGCTGGAACCCGTGCCGGGGGACTGGCGGCTCTTCGTGGACGTCCAGTCGCCAGTTCCCGTCCGGGGAGGGCGCTGGGTCCGCTTCCGGCAGGAACCCGTCCCCCTCTGGGACCTGACGGGACAGGTACCCGGGGAGGTCTCGGTGCCTGTGCCGCAACCGTTCGTGCCCATCCAGCAGGAGGGGGACCTGGTCGCGGGAGGCCGGATGTGGCAGCGGGGCGGGGAACAGGTGGAACTCTGGTGGGCCCCCGGCCCGGTAGGAGTGCTGACGCTGGACACCGCCCAGATGCTGGAGGAGGCCACGTTCCCGATTATGGGGACGGTGGAGGTCACCTCAGTGGAAGCCGTAACGCGGGGGAAACGGCCGGGTTTTCGTTTCTACGAGCAGTGGTCAGACGGACCGGCGGAGGCCCTGCTGCTCCAGGGCTCCAGCCGGTATCTCTATCTCCTGCGCGTGCGCGTCTCCGGCCGCGATGCGCTGACGCCCCTGCTTCGGGAAATCCAGGCCGCGATGACGGTGAAATAGATGTTGCAGGAGAGGTGAAAGTCAGAGAATTGACAAGCCCTGGCCGGACTCGCTCTAACCTTTGTGAAAATGGAGACAACAGAACTGAACAAGCAGGTAGCTGCCTGGAAGGCCCGATTGGGACCGGACCTGGTCATCCTGGGGCACCACTACCAGCGGGACGAAGTCATCCAGTTCGCCGACTTCCGGGGGGATAGCCTTCAACTGGCGCGGGACGCCGTCCGTACCGATGCCCGCTACATTATTTTCTGCGGCGTCCACTTCATGGCCGAAACGGCGGCCATCCTGGCCAAACCCGGCCAGACCGTCCTCATCCCCGATGTGGAGGCCGGATGCTTCCTGGCCGACCGGGCCGACCTGCCGCTGGTGGAGGCCGCGTGGCGCGACCTGGGACGGGTGCTGGACGTGGAGCGGGAGGTGATGCCGGTCACCTACATCAACTCGGCGGCCGTCCTGAAGGCGTTCTGCGGCCAGCACGGCGGGATGGTCTGCACGTCGGCCAACGCGGGGAAAGTGCTGGCCCGGGCGCTGGCAGAACGTCCCCGCGTCCTCTTCTTCCCCGACCAGCACCTGGGGCGCAACACCGCGCGCCGGATGGGCATCCCGCCGGAGGAGGTCCTGCTCTGGGACCCGCGCCGTCCCCTGGGCGGGCACGACCCGGAGCGCATCCGGCAGGCCCGCCTCTTCCTCTGGCCCGGCTGGTGCTACGTCCACACCCGCTTCCGGCCCGAGCACGTCCGGGCATGGCGGGAGCGGGACCCGGACATGCGGATTCTGGTCCACCCTGAATGCACCGAGGAAGTGGTCGCCCTGGCGGACGAGGTCGGCTCCACCTCCTACATCATCCGCCGGGTGGAGGAGTCGCCGCCGGGGACGAAGTGGGCCATCGGGACGGAGTTCAACCTGGTCCACCGCCTGGCCCGGGAGCATCCGGAGCAGTTCATCGTCTCCCTATCCGACGAGCCCCACTACTGCCGGACGATGAACCTCATCACGCTGGAGAAACTGGCCCGGGTGCTGGAGGGGTTGGTGAACGGAGTGCTGGTCAACCCGGTGGTCGTTCCGCCGGAGGTCGCCGAGCCGGCCCGCCGGGCGCTGGAACGGATGCTGGAAATATAGGATGACTTCCCTGCAAAAACTCACCGCAGAGACGCCGAGAGCGCAGAGTTTTACATCAGTATAATCTCTGCGTACTCTGCGTCTCGGCGGTGAAATGACCTTTTTGCAGGAGACTCATAGGATATATTTTTCCTTGCGGCGGCTTCGCCGCCGCAAGGAAAAATATATTTCCCTCCACGAAGGGGGCTTTGCTGATTGAGCCCGACGGCCACGCCGCGAACGGCTCGCCGCGTGGCGGTTTACCGTCGGGCGAAGTGGCCGTAACAAACACAGTTGGTATTACAGGAGGGGGAAATGTGCGGCATTGTCGGCTACATCGGGGGGCGGAATGCCACCCCGATCATTCTGGAGGGGTTGAAGCGGCTGGAATACCGGGGATACGATTCGGCGGGACTGGCCGTCCTCCAACCGGACGGGACCATCGGCGTCCGGCGGGAGGCGGGGAAAATCGCCGCCCTCATAGAGAAAGTCCAGGCGGCGCCGGTGAGCGGCACCCTCGGCATCGGCCACACCCGCTGGGCCACCCACGGCCCGCCCTGTGAGCGGAACGCCCATCCCCACCTGGGCCCGGCGGGAGATGTGGCCGTCGTCCACAACGGCATCATAGAGAACTACCGCGCCCTCCGGGAGGAACTGGAGGCCGAGGGCCACCGCTTCGCCTCCGACACCGACACCGAGGTCGTCGTCCACCTGGTGGAGGGCTACCTGGCGGGCGGGGCCACTCTGGAAGACGCCGTGCGCCAGGCACTGGCCCAGGTGAAGGGAGCCAACGCCTTCGTCTTCCTCAGCCGCCGCCATCCGGACCGCATCGTCGCCGTCCGGCTGGGCAACGCGGGCGGCCTCACCGTCGGCCTGGGCGACGGCGAGAACCTCGTCGCCTCCGACATCCCGGCCATCCTGGACCACACCCGCCAGATGGTCTTCCTGGAAGACCGCCAGATGGCCGTGGTGACTCGCGAGGAGGTCCGCGTGGAGACGCTGGACGGGCGCCCCGTCCCCCTGCGCCCCCACACCATCCCCTGGGACCCCGTCTCGGCGGCGAAGGAGCCGTACCGCCACTTCATGCAGAAAGAAATCTACGAGCAGGCCCGCTCGGTCACCGACACCCTGCGCGGCCGGGCCGACTTTGAGGCCGGACGGGTGCGTCTGGAAGGACTGACCCTCACCCCGGAGGAGGCCCGTTCTCTGGAACGAATCGTCATCGTTGCCTGCGGGACTTCCGCCTACGCCGGACTGGTCGGGAAGTTCATGATTGAAGCACTGGCCCGCATCCCGGTGGAGGTGGACTACGGCTCCGAGTTCCGCTACCGGGACCCGCTGCTGAACGGGCGGACCGCCGTCCTGGCCATCACCCAGAGCGGGGAGACGGTGGACACGCTGGCGGCGATGGAGGAGGCCCGTCGGAAGGGGGCCCGCCTGTGGTCCATCGTCAACGTCATCGGCAGCCAGGCCCACCGCATCGCCGACGGCCACATCCTGATGCACGCCGGGCCGGAGATTGGCGTCGCGTCCACCAAAGCGTTCACCGCCAGTTTGGTGGACCTCTACCTGCTGGGCTGTTATCTGGGGGAACTGCGGGGTGTGCTGACCGGCGAGGACCTGCGGCGGCGGGTGGACGACCTGGCGCGCCTTCCCGATCTGGTCGGACGGGTGCTCCAGCACGGCGACGAGTACACCCACCTGGCCCAGACCTACTACGACCGGGAGCACTTCCTGTACCTGGGGCGGGGGATCAACTACCCGGTGGCGCTGGAGGGGGCGCTGAAACTCAAAGAGATTTCCTACATCCACGCCGAGGGGTATCCGGCCGGGGAGATGAAGCACGGACCCATTGCCCTGATTGACGAGCGGATGCCGGTGGTGGCCATCGCCGTGCGGGATTCCGTCTACGACAAGATGATCAGCCAGATAGAGCAGGTGAAAGCGCGCGGCGGACGGGTCATCGCCCTGGCGACGGAGGGGGACGCCGAAATCGGCCTCAAGGCCGACCATGTGCTGACGGTGCCCCTGACGCCGCCGCTGCTGGCGCCGGTGGTGAACGTCATTCCGATGCAGTTGCTGGCCTACCACATGGCCGTGCGGCGGGGCTGCGATGTGGACCAGCCCCGCAACCTGGCCAAATCGGTGACGGTGGAGTAACTCCTATGTGCTTTAACCTGCTTGACACCCCCTCCGGTTTATGCTATCATCCGTTCAGATTCTCCCACCACAGGCAGGCACAGATATGCTACAGGAACGGGTCTCCGCCGACATCTACCTCTTCACCAGTGACCTGTATATCCAGGTGACCGCCGGCGTCATCGTGACCCCCGCCGGTGCCGTTCTGGTAGACACTCTTCCCTTCCCCATAGAGACCCAGGCCATTCTTCAGTTCATCTCCCGCCGGGCGACGAGCCTCCGGTACATCATCTACACCCACTACCACGCCGACCACATCTACGGGGCCAGTCTGTTTCCCGACGTCCCCATCATCGCCCACGCGCGCTGCCGCCAGCACCTGCTGGAATCGGGAGAGGCGGGGCTGGAGGCCGCGCGCGCCGAAGCGCCGGACCTGTTGGAGAACGTCACCATCCGCCTCCCCGACATCACCCTGGACAGCGGGGAACTGATTCTCTCCCTGGGCGGCAAGACGATGCGCATTTTTGAGACCCCCGGCCACTCCGACGACGGCATCTCCGTCTACGTGGAGGAGGACCTGGTCCTCTTCGCCGGCGACGCGATGATGCCCATTCCCACCATCGTGGACGGCGACCCGGAAGCACTGAAGCAGTCGCTCCGGAAAATCCAGGCCACGGAGCCCGAAACCATTGTCCAGGGACACGGCGAGGTCATCCTGCGGGGAGAAGTCAAAGACGCCCTGCGGACCAACCTGGCGTACCTGGAGACCATCCAGCGGATTGCGGCGGAGGCGGTGGCCAACGAACGGCGTCGGGCCACGCTTCTGAAGACCGACGTGGAGAAGTGCGGCGTCCCGCGCGTGGCTCTGAACGGTGAGGCCCCCCGCCTCCACGCGGCCAACCTGCGCACTCTCTACAATCGGCTGACCTCCCTGTAGCGCAGGGGTAACTACCTACCAGGGAGCCCCCGGGCAAGCGCTATCAAAGACGCGGCGAAGGCATGCCCCTGTAGCGCAGGCCGCCAGGCCTGTATTCGCAGGCTAAAGCCTACGCTACATTATCTGCAAACGATTCAGGGTAGGTAATTACGCGCAGGGTTTATTTCTGATCGCTGGTCTCTCTCACCAGTTTGTAGAACTGTAGGTTATCCGTCATCGCAGAACCTGTGCATTTGTGGATAACCGAACCGGATGGCCAGAGTACCCCCTACACCTTGGGGAACTCCAGCGCGCCGGGCTTATCTGTGGGGGGAAACGGTTCCGGGAGAATCCCCAGGGATTGGGGATAGGTATAGGGATACGCGCGAGAACTTTGCGAAGCCCGGGCATCTACCGGAGGAATGCCCCGGGAGAGATGGGGGAGAACCTCCGGAAATATCCACACCCTCCCGGAGTTATCCACAGAAATCGGCGGGTTATCCACATCCGGCAGGCCCCACAGAGCGCGGACGGGGTCATATCTGGGGACGGGAGGAAGACCGACGGACAGGAATAGGGGGTGTGGATGGTGTGAATACCGCGGGGAAATTCCTCGGAGCGAACAGATGATGTAGCGCAGGCCGTTCGCCTGCACATACAGGCCGCCGGGCCTGCGCTACGGATGTAGATGAATCCCCCTCAGGAGGTGCCGAATGGACCTTTCTCGATTCCTCTCCATCGCGCGGGGCGATGAGCCGGCGGAACTGGTGCTCCGGAATGGACGGGTGATCAACGTGTACACAGCCGAAATCATGGAGGCCGATGTCGCGATGGCGGACGGTTATATCGTTGGCGTGGGGAGCGGATATGCCAGCCATCAGGAAATAGACCTGGGGGGCCGGTATGTCTGCCCCGGCCTCATAGATGCCCACGTCCATATTGAGTCCTCTATGGTGACCCCCTACCAGTTTGCCCGGGCGGTGGTCCCCCGGGGGACCACGACCGTCGTCTGCGACCCCCACGAAATCGCCAACGTCGCCGGGACGGCGGGAGTCCGCTACATGCTGGATGCGTCGGACGGGTTGCCGCTGACCGTCTACGTCAACCTGCCCTCCTGTGTGCCCGCGACGACGATGGGGACGGCGGGGGCCGAACTGAGCGCCGCCGACCTCCTCCCCCTGGTCCACCTCCCGCGCGTCCTGGGGCTGGCGGAGTTGATGAACGTCCCCGGCCTGGTGCTGGGGTTCCCCGACGTGCTGGCAAAGGTGGAGGCGTTTCGGGAACGGGTGATAGATGGCCACGCCCCGGGCGTCAGCGGGAAGTGGCTGCAGGCGTACGTGGGCGCCGGGCCCGGCTCAGACCACGAGTCCACCACCGCCGCGGAGATGCTGGAGAAACTCCGCCTGGGGATGCGGGTCTTCATCCGGGAGTCCACGGCGGCGAAAAACCTGCGGGCCCTCCTCCCCGCGGTCACCCCGCAGAACAGCCGCCGCTGCGCCTTCTGCACCGATGACCGTCATCCGGCGGACCTGCTGGACGAGGGCCACCTGGACCACCTCATCCGGCTGGCCGTTGCCGGGGGGCTGGACCCGGTCACGGCGATTCAGATGGCCACCCTGAACGCGGCGGAGTGGTTCCGCCTGCGCGACCGGGGCGCTGTGGCCCCCGGCCTGCGGGCTGACCTGGTGGTCTTCTCCGACCTGAAGAACTTCCGCCCCGAGATGGTTTTCTCCGCTGGCCGCCTGGTGGCCCAGGCCGGAGAGCCGGTGGGCAGTTGGGCGGAGCCCCGGGCGGAGGATGCAGCCGTGCGGGGGACGGTGCGGGTGGACTGGGACCGGGTCTCCCTGCGGGTTCCCGCCCCGGATGCCGGTGCCCGGAGCGCGCGGGTGCGGGTCATCGGCGTCATCCCCGACCAGGTGTTGACGGAGCATCGGGTGGAGGAAGTCCCCTTGCGGGACGGGGAGGCGGTGGCTGACCCGGAGCGGGACATCCTGAAACTGGCCGTCATAGAACGGCATCGGATGACCGGCAACGTGGGGCTCGGATTCGTGCGGGGGCTGGGGCTCCGCCAGGGGGCGCTGGCGGGGAGCGTGGGGCACGACGCTCACAACCTCATCGTCGCCGGGTGCGACGACGTCTCTATGATGACGGCGGCCCGCGCGGTGGCCCAGATGGGGGGCGGGCTGGCCGTCGCCGTGGGGGAGCAGGTGCTGGCCACGGTGCCGCTGCCCGTCGCCGGCCTGATGTCGGACCAGCCCGTGGAGATGGTGCGCTTCCAGATGGACAACCTGACCCGCGCCGCGCGTTCGCTGGGGACGTCCCTCCCGGACCCGCTGATGACCCTGAGTTTCCTGCCCCTGGAGGTCATCCCCGCGCTGAAGTTGACGGATCAGGGACTGGTGGACGTGGAGCAGTTTGCCTTCGTCTCCCTGTTCGTGTAGCGCAGGATTTATCCTGCCCCTGTTCGTGTAGCGCAGGATTTATCCTGCCCTGGAGGCCGCCATGACATTCGCCAAAGCAGGGGTGACGGCTGGAGAGGGGCCCCTTCGCCCGGCCGACCTGGAGGCCCTTCGGTGGGCCGCCGTGGAAGCCGTGCGGCTGCGGGCCGGAGTGAACCCGGTGACCGACCTGGATGTCTATCGGGGCCTGGGCATCCAGCGCTTCCTGGTCCAACTGCTGAGCCCCCGGCCCGGCGCGGAGAGGACCCCGCCGGAGGCCTTCGTGGAGGAGTTCGCTCCCCAGGTGGCCGCGTTCCTCCGGGCAGGCGTCACCGATTTTGAGATTCACGGCGAGCCCAACACCATCGCGCGCGGCTACGGCGTCTCCTGGGACTCCCCCGCCGCCTTCTCCGCCTGGTTCGTCGCCGTGGCCGACGGCCTGCGCCGTCGCTTCGGGCCGCCGCTGCGGGTGGGCTTCCCGGGACTGGCCCCCACCGGGCCCGCACTGCCGGGCCTGGCCCCAGCGGTCTCCGATGAGGAGTTCCTGGACGGATGCGGGGAGGCGCTGACCGCCGCCGACTTCGTCTGCTGTCACGTCTACTGGACAACGCGGGCGGAAATGGAGAACTACAACGGGGCCCTGCGCTTCCTGCGGGTCTATATGGAACGGTCGGAGGTCCGCCCCAAACCGGTGGTCATCTCCCAGTTTGCCAACGTCAACCCGGCCCAATCGGACACGGAGAAGGGGGCCCAGTACGCCGACTTCTACTTTTTCTGCACTCAGTACGACCGGATCGCGGCGGCCTGCAGTTTCCTCCTCCGCTCCCCCGACCCCTCCTGGGCCGGGCTGACCTGGCTCCGTCCCGACGGCACCCCGACGGCGATTCCCGGCGCGGTGGGCGCTCGGAAGCGGATGCCCCACCCGGTCACGCTGCGGCTGGTCTGGCCCACGGTCACCCGTGCCTACACCCAGGCCTACGGCGACCGTCAGCAACTCTACTACCAGGCCTCCTGGGACCCCGTCAGCCAGACGTACTGGCTGCACGGGGGGCACGAGGGCGTGGACCTGCAGGCGACGGAAGGCTCCCCCGTCCTGGCCTGTCTGCGGGGCCAGGTCTCCCACGGTCCGCCCGGCACTGCCTACGGGAGGTACGTCCGCATTCTCAGCGACGTGCCCGGCGTGGGCCGGGTCACCCTGCTCTACGGCCACCTGCGGGAGATTCTGGTGCCGGACGGCAGTACGGTCTCGGCGGGGGAGGTGATCGGTCTGGCGGGGCGGACCGGGCAGGCCACCGGGCCGCACCTGCATCTGGGGATGAGGATTGCCGGTCTGGAACTGCGGCCCACCAGCCATTACCTGAACGCGCGGCCCTATCTGGAGCCCGTGCGGGGGTCACCCCGCGTGCCCTATGAGCGCACCTATGTCCTCCTGTCCCCGCAGGCCGACCGGGCCTGGGCCGAGGCAGTGGTGACGGCCACGTGGGATGCCCGTCGCTTTACCGTGGGCGGCAGCGCCGACGACGCCGGTATCGGCGACCTGCCGGTCCGGCGGGTGATCGCGGTGAATCCGGAGGGCTGGCCCGGCGACCTGGCGGCCTTCTTCGCCCAGTACTACCCGGGGGTGACGCTGGTGCCGGTGAGCGCCGCCACCCCTGAGGAACTGGCGGGGATTCTGCAGGCCCTCCCACCCCTCCCGGGGACTCCCGAGCCCCCGCCGACCGGCGGCCTGCCCCGGGTCCAGTACGGCCGGACCTACGTTCTCCTTCCGCCCGACGCCGACCGGGCCTGGGCCCGGGCCGTGGTGGCGGCCACGTGGGACACCCGTCGGTTCACCGTGGGCGGCAGCGCCGACGACGCCGGTATCGGCGACCTGGATTTCCGGCGGGTCATCGCGGTCAATCCGGCCGGCTGGGGCGGAGACCTGCGGGCCTTCTTTGAGCGGTACTACCCGGGGGTCATCTACGTCCCGGTGGAGGCGGAGACGCCGGAGGAACTGGCGGAATTGCTGAGGGGGTAAGTATATCCGAACGGGCCAGGCACGTAACCACCTACCCTGACCCATGTAGCGTAGGCTTTAGCCTGCGAAGTAGCGCAGGCTTATGAACTTTAAGAAATTCGTTCAGACATCCCACTATGGGGGTCTGGCTACCTGATGGTTGAATGGAAGACGCTCCCGGCGACTTCCCATTGACCCCTCTCATCCCCCCTGGCCCCCCTTCTCTCCCCGCAGCGGGGAGAGAAGGGGGGAAGAGAGTGGGGTTTGGGGGCGGCGGCGAAGCCGCCGCCC